>Ga0256404_1000028_pt1 | contig 287868 bp, 307 predicted proteins | sample RumenRJG_01DNA_FD_185990 | JGI IMG/M metagenome (GOLD analysis project Ga0256404, IMG submission 185990) | Bovine rumen microbial communities from Lethbridge, Alberta, Canada - RJG_01 | ecosystem: Host-associated > Mammals > Digestive system > Stomach > Rumen | place: Canada: Alberta... | reverse complement strand
ACTACTGTATTTCCCCATTTAACTTGAGTACATACTGTATTACCCCATTTAACAACAGTAACATATGTACTACCCCATTTTATTGCCATATATTATATATAGCATAATACTAGTAAGCGTCATTTCACGAAGTCTAACAAAAATAAAGAATTTTAGCATTTACTTGCTAAAATTTTTTGCTTCTTGAAATAATGCTACACCAGCTGATATTATAAAAATAAAATATAAAATTTATTTTTATAATATCTTATGCCATGTCTCCTTTCTATAGATTTTTAAAACTAAGATTATTGCTTATATTCAATTGTAATTCTTAAAGTATATACTATACTCAGATATATTAAATAAGCCATCTGAGGAACCAGAATCTCAGTTAGCCCATATTCTCATTTATATAAGATAAAAACCATTGATTAACAGTGTTGGCTGAGTAAGATTATAACCCAGCCAAACAGCTGTTAATATAGATTGGAGACCTTAAATATGGTTAATAAAGTATATAAATAAGCAATAATCTAAGTATAAATTGAGTACAAAATAAATATTTTACCCATATATACTTTACTGAAATGTTATATTTTGATAAAAATAATGTAAAAGTTTATTATTTAAGAAACTTTTATTATGTAAATTTTTAATTTTGTATCTTAGAAAAAATTAAAAAATAGAAAAATTACCTTCCTCAGATATAGTAAATAACCCATCTGAGGAAGGTCCTGAATATTTCTCAGACTTTTTCGTACAAGCGTCATAGAAAAAATATAATATTATTAAGAAAAAATAATTGATTTTATAGTTATATTGCATTCTACATATCCATAAGCATTATTTCTAACATAACATTCAAAATTGCAATATGTTGTATTAGTATAAGATGATATATCTATTGAACGAGTGTAAGTCGATGGAGATGTAGACGTATGGCAATCACCAGTAGTACCAGCAAGGCTTCCTCCTATATATAACAAATATAATATATCATGGGAATAACCACCACCTGTTATTGTTTCTGTGAATGTAAGTGTAACAGAATTAAATAAAGAAAAATTAATACTTTTATTTGTACTTTTTGATAAGTACATTGTAAGACTAGAATTTTTTTTAATAATTTGGGCTACAGATGCAGTTGGAAAATAATTATTAGATTCAAATCCACCAGTTAAAGGATAAGAAAAACTACTTCCATCATATCCTCCAACAGGAAATACTTTAGTACTTCCCCATTTTACTACTGTACAATTAGTATTACCCCATTTAACAGCAGTAACTTCAGTATTACCCCATTTTATCATGTATTATATATAGCATAATACTGGTAAGCGTCATAGGAATTAATTAACTAAGTATTATTTTAGATACAGTAAATGTATTTGTAGCAGTAAAAACCCTATTATCCCAATACCAATAGCCAGTAATATATAATTTACCTGCTGATGTTATCCAAGATCTAGCTGTTCTATAACTTGAAAGAGTATATGTTGTTCCACTACTCACAGATGAAATATCATAGTTATATCCAACATCTTGTCCACTTATAGTAACTTTAGCACTATATGCACCTCGCCAATCTCCAAGATCAAAAGTTACTGCTATAGATGTATAACTATTTAATCCTATATTATCTTTTGTAAGGAATGTTATACGAGCACTATCATAAGTTTTAGTAATTCTTGAAGTTCTAGATCTATATAGATTTCCATTAGTTAAACTCCAGTCTGTTTCACTTTCACTTGGAGTAGCATCACTTCCTCCATCTGCAGATGATCTAAAACCATTAGTAAATGGAGGACTTAATACACCACCATCTAATCCACCAGCAGGAAATACTACTGTATTTCCCCATTTAACTTTACTACATACTGTATTACCCCATTTAACAACAGTAACATATGTATTACCCCATTTTATTGCCATATATAATATATAGCATAATACTTGTAAGCGTCATAGAAATTATGAAAATATTAATTTAGTTAAAGTAAGTGTAGCAGTTACATTTCCATATTTTGAATTTTTACTAATATTATATTGGATTTGTAATTTTCCAGTACCTTTTGGAAATTTGGAAGTATCAGATATATCTATTTCTCCTTGAAATCCGTTATATTTGGTTATATATACATCTGTACTACCAGTTGGCATTTTTAAATATATTTTAGATAATGAAAAAATATTATTTGGTAAACTTAAACTCCATGCGATATTTATTTTTGTATATTTTGTAAAATCAATAGATTGAGATGCTGATTCTATCCAACCAAAACACCAATATTGAGTAGATGATCTATTACCAATTTGCATTGAATATGTAGGATTTCCACTTGTAAAAGTGGATGACCATTGAGTTGTAGCTCCATCTGTATTATCACAAAGACCGACTTTAATTCCTGTATTAAATGGATATGAAAAACTAGAACCATCATACCCACCAGTAGGAAATACTACAGTACTTCCCCATTTAACTTGAGTACATACCGTATTACCCCATTTAACAGCAGTTACCCATGTATTACCCCATTTTATTGCCATATATAATATATAGCATAATACTGGTAAGCGTCATAGAAAATTAATAAAGATATATACTTGATATATTAAGATTCATACTTCCTGCAAAAACCATTTGACCAGAAGTATTAAAGTATCTATAAAGGCAAAAACTACCTGTTATGGATGTAGATATTGGATATTCTTTACCAGAAACTGGAACACTATCGGTAGTAAAAGAATAGTTTGAACCACTAGGATTGTTAATAAATGCATATGTATTTGTTATTTTTATAATATCATTACTAACAGAATATGTATAATTTATTTTAAACTCTGTATATTGAGAAAAATTTATATTTGTATTTATAGATTGAATATAAAAACTATAATTTTGATTATTTTTAGTATAATAATTTGTACAGGTAAAATTTAATGCTGTTCCAGATGTTATATTACCAGATGGAGAAATACTAGCACTATTTCCTGAACAAGATACGTTAAATCCAGTACTAAAAGGACCAATAAAAGTAGATCCATTTATTCCAGCATCAGGAAATACTATAGTATTACCCCATTTAACAATAGTACATACTGTACTACCCCATTTAACAGCAGTAACTTTAGTATTACCCCATTTTATTGCCATATATAATATAGCATAATACTAGTAAGCGTCATAGAAAAATATTATTTATTAAGAAAAAATAATTGATTTTATAGTTATATTGCATTCTACATATCCATAAGCATTATTTCGAACATAACATTCAAAATTGCAATATGTTGTATTAGTATAAGATGATATATCTATTGAACGAGTGTAAGTCGATGGAGATGTAGACGTATGGCAATCACCAGTAGTACCGGCAAGGCTTCCTCCTATATATAAGAAATAGCTTATATCATGGGAATAACCACCACCTGTTATTGTTTCTGTGAATGTAAGTGTAACAGAATTAAATAAAGAAAAATTAATACTTGTATTTACACTTTTAGGTAAATAGAATGTAACTGTATCATTGCCTATCCATTGATTAACAGTTACAGTTGGAAAATAACTAGTAGTAGATGCAAATCCACCAGTTAAAGGATAACTAAAACTACTTCCATTATATCCTCCAACGGGAAATACTTTAGTACTTCCCCAATATACTGCAGTGCATACTGTACTACCCCACTTAGCAGCAGTAACTGTAGTACTACCTCATTTTATTGCCATATATTATATATAGCATAATACTGGTAAGCGTCATAGAAAAATTAAGATGTAGAAAAATCTATTTCATATATTTTAAGTGTAGCTCCTTTAATGTTGCTACTATTTATAGCACCAATATAGCACATAGATGAATCATGAGTTACTCCATCAGTATATTGAATTTTTGTTTTTACATTATTTGAAATTTCCATATAATGTGAATTTGAAGAAGGAGAGCTTCCAAACATTGATGCAACTACGCATTTAAATACAGAAAAACCTGTTATAGAATAATTTATTCTTATATATTTATAAAATCCAGTAGGACCAACCTTATGATTACTATCTATCATTTCTATGTTAAAAAATCTAATCCAACTAGTATTATTAGCAACTGCAGCTGTAAATAATAAATGATCAGATTGTAATGATGTACCAGTAGCCCAAGGATATATTTCTTTAATAATAGATGAATTTATTTGCCCATAATAATACCCTAATCCTCCAGCTGGAAATACTACAGTACTTCCCCATTTTACTACTGTACAATTAGTATTGCCCCATTTAACAGCAGTTACATATGTATTTCCCCATTTTATTGCCATATATAGCATACAGCATAATACTGGTAAGCGTCATAGAAAATATTATGATATTAATATTATTTCAGATATCGTACCACTAAATACAGCATATGCTCCATTTATATCTATTCTTATAATAAATCTGGTATATGTTGTATCATTATCCCAAGTTCCATTAAAATTATATGTTCCACCAGTCCAAGTCATTGGATAACTAGATGAAGCAGCCCATGTAGATGCATTACTTGTATTACCTCTAGTATTACCATCTCTTTGAATATAACAGTTATTTAATGCTGTATATCCAATAGTATTATATTTAACGGTTCCAACTTCAATAGAAGGATATGCATAATATCTTGAACTTGAAGTGCTGATATTTAAACTGCATACAATTTTTATTTTTGTAGTATTTTTAAACCAAGTATTAGTATAACCATTTGGTGCAGCAATTAGACATCTGCCAGCCATATCACCAGTACTTATTGATATATTTGTACTATTTAAAGTCATAGGGCATACATTAGTATTTATATATGATACATATGTACTAGAATTCCAGTCATTTCCAATATTAGAATTAAATGGATTATTACCATAACTATATATAGCAGCACCACTAGCATCAGGAAATACTACTGTACTACCCCATTTAACTTGAGAACATACTGTACTTCCCCATTTTATAACAGTACATATAGTACTACCCCATTTTATCATATATATAATATAGCATAGTATTGGTAAGCGTCATAGAAAAATAAAATATCAGTAGAGCTTTTGCTCTACTGATATTTTTATAGTATATTTATTATTCCTCATCAGATCCTAAATTAATTTTCATTGTAAGAGTTTGCTTTAAAGTTACAATAGTTTCTCCTTTAGTATTGACTCTTACAGTTATATTAGATGAATCTTTTTTAGATTCTTTAAATTCCTCTAATTCTTCCTCACTAAGATCTAAAGCTTCTATAATCTTATCAGCATTAGACTCAGGTGATTCAAATGTAAGTTTATTAAGTTTTCTAACTGTGATTCCCATTTATATACTCTCCTTTTCTAAATTTTTATTTACAGGAATTATTAATATAATCATATACATTTCCTCGTGTAGTTTTCCATTTACCCATTTTAAATCCTTTCATCTTTCCAGATCTGAAAAGATTATTAACAGTATCAGGAGAGCATTTGAGCATATCTGCTACCTCTTTTGTTGTAAGAACCTGTGATAAATTCTGCTTATTAGATGCCATTTTATTTCCTCCTTATTTTTATAATTATTATTTAACTTGATCTTGATATTCAATATATCCATCAATATCTTCAAAATAAATAGCATTAATAGCTTTTATCTTACCAGTTTTTCTTTCAATATCAATATCAACATTAACAGATGTTTTTCTTATTTCAGCATCTTTATGAGCTTTAATAAGAATATGAGATAATGTTGCTCTAGATATACCAAGTATTCTTTCGGCTTCAGAAATAGATACTACTGTAGGAACACTACAGTTAAGATAATAAATTCTAACATATTTTGCATTAGGAGCTCTTGAAATATTAATAGATTTAAGATAAGGATCATTTGTATTAGTAGGAACAATAATAACTCTATTGATAATAGTATCAACAGTAGTATTATCTTTATTATCAGAAGATAATGATGAAGTAGGATTAAATCCTATAAAAGGATTAGGCTGTCTATCAAGAACAAAATTAAGAGTAAGTGTAACATTAGTATTCCAGCTTGCATCATCATTCATATTATTATAAATCGAGTATTGAAAAGGACTATAAAGATTTAAATGAAAACCAGACTGGTAAAGAAAATTAAAAAACTGATTTATTGCAGGATTATTATAGTTATCAAATTCATTCATATCATATACCTCCTTTAAAAGTATGTTAGTAGTGCGATAATACTTTACAATTATATCGATTCTGGCTCGATTATAATAAAGTAGGAGATATAATAAAAAATAAATTTGGGAGGTGAATAACTACCTCCCAAATATTATATTAATTTTAATTAATAAAATCTTCTTCTTCAACTTGATCTTGAGGAATAGGTTTATTTGTTTTTGGATCTATAAAGTAGATAGCATTTCTAATACCGGTTGTGATTGCTTCCTGTTCAGTTTTTTCTCTTAGGATTCTATGAGAAACAGTACCTCTTCCGAATCCAAGAATTTTATCCCATGTACTATAAGAATAAGTATCACCAATATCTGATGTAATTTCTTTTTTAGCTTTAGAGGTATTAATAGGTTCATTAACAGCTCTTTCTATACTCCATCCAAGATCAAATATTCTAGAATGAAGTGTATCAATTTTTATATTTTCACGTTTTGCAATTTCATAAAGAAACATTTCTTTTCCTGTCTTAGGATCAATAACTTTTTTGTTAGCATATCCAACAGGAGTTGTAATAGCTTCTGTTAATGACATACCATTAGCTAATCTTTTCCTAATTGTACTAAGACAATAATGTTTAGTTTCAGCAATATCTTTAAGAGTTGAAAATGAATAGTTTCCAGACTCATCAGTTATAATAATTCTAGTAGAATCTACCATATTTTTGCTACCCATTTTTATTTTCTCCTTATTTTTATTATTCATAATTATAATATATAGATAATATTAAATTTAATCAACTTCATTTTGTGGTATAGGTTTACCAGTTTCTTCATTAGTAAAATAAATTCCATTTCTAAATCCCGTAGTTAAAGCTTCTTCTGCAGTCATTCCAGAATTTAATCTATCTATCAAACATCCATTAGACAATCCTAAAATGTATTCCCATTCATTTGTAGTGAGTATAGTTCCATTAAATGTAATATATCTAATAGGATTATTTATAGGCGTATTTAAAGCCTTATCAATAGACCATCCTCCTCTTACAACCCTATCATATACTAATTTAGGATTGATACCATGTTCAATAGCAATATCAGATAAAAATCTTTCTTTTCCAGTATAAGGATCTTTTATTTTTACAATATAATCATTTATAGGCGTATTTAAAGCCTTATCAATAGACCAACCTAAATTAATTATTCTATTATATAAATTATAATATTCAATATTATATATTTTTGCCCATTCTGAAATGGTATGTTCTTCATTATTATATTTTATTATTACATTATTTGATGTATTATTTGCTTGAACCTCTTGAGTAGTCCATCTACAATTAGAAGGTTCATAATTTCCATCATTATTAATTCTATCAATAGTAAGATCATCGGAATAACCATTAGCCATAGCCCAATTATAAAAATTTATAAATCCATTTTCTCCTAACCATTCATCACAAATGGTAATTCCTCTACCTCCATATCTTTTATAATGCTTATTATTACTATTAAAACATCTATGCTTCATTTTATTATATTTACCATATATCTTAGTATTATATAATCCATGTTTTGTAGATGAATCAACTATCAAACATCCACAACTTCTTGTATGTCCATTCCTTAATGCATGCCCTCTAACAATTGTAGTATTTCCACAATCACATTTACAAACCCATTGTGTTTCTCGCCCTGCTGGACCTATAAAATCTTCTCCTCTTTTTATAACTGTTAATTTTCCAAACCTTTCACCAGTAATATCTTTTAATTTATTAGATTTACATTCTTTACAGCAATGCACATGACCATTAAGAAGATTATGATGAATAACTGTAATTTTATTTCCACAATCGCATTTACAAATCCATCTAGGTTCATGTCTTTTAGATGAAGGATAAATATAATCTTCTCCTCTTTTTTCTACAACAAGTTTATCAAATCTTTCCCCTATAAGATTTCTCCAACCTTTCTTTGTAGAAGTTATTTTATTAGACATAACATATCCTCCTTTAAATTTTATATAATATAATTATTATTTTGTTATACGTATTGTAAAATAATATTTTGTATAAATTTTCTTAATTATTATAAAATCCTATGTACCCGGTGATATGTTATGTAAGTTCTATATACAATAGCTTAATAAAATATATAAAATATAAATAAAAATAGGAGGGTAGGCTTTAAAGCCTACCCTCTTTATATTACGACATATCAAATATCAACAAATATAAAGTAATTATTGATTTTAAACTTAAATTAGTTCTGAGCCGGTTTGAGCCCACTCCTATTGAGAATACGACACCTGCTCTGCACAGGCTGGAATTCGTCCACAAGGAACCTTTCGAAACATGTAACAGCCGGAAGTGCGGGATTCTGGATGTTTCTAAGTTCATTAGACACGTACATCTGGTAGTCGTAAATCCTGTAAGTAACACGGTTACTGTTGTGCGGCATGATGAGGATTACTAAATCGTTTTGCCACCTGAGCTTGTCACTACCGATGAACTGGTAGACTCTCTTGTCACTAGTAACAACAGTTCTCTTGAAGTCCAGATCAACCGGACCAATGCTGCTCGGGCTGCTGTAAGTATACTCAACAGGAGTAATCTTTCTGACCAGATCAGGATCACCAAAGATAGTAATAACCATGTTCGGATCATTCAGAACCTGAAGCATTCTAGTAACTTCACTATCGAATGCATCAAAGAACATACTATGTCTCCAGGTCAGAGGATCAAGAGCATATCCAACAGGCGGAGCATAGTCAAATTCCATATAGCCTCTGCTATTCTCAGGCAGTCTCTCATAAGATTCATCCAGATACTGCTTAATCTTATCATCCTTGTAGTTAGCCAAGGTAGTCTTAAGCAGGCTCATGATCTTAGTCAGCTGATTAACCTGATACAGAGCAGCAAGATCCTTAACCTCTTCGGGGCTGATAGTAACACTCAGCGGAATAGCATTCGGAATTTCAATCAGCTTAGTATCAACCTTCCACTTAACAGTGCAGGTATCAAGCATATGGTTAGCAGTATCCAGCTCAGCAGCAAGCATAACTTTCTTCACTTCACCCTTAGCAGAGATAACAGTGAAGATATTCTTATCCATAGTACCAGCAAGAACATCAGAGATCTTCTTGTTAGCAGTAGCAGATTCTCTCACCACAAGCTGAACAGGAGCATTGAAGCTTCTCTCATACTGATTATAACCAGGCTGGAACAGAATGTTGACAGGGAACCAAACATTTTTAACTTCACCTTCATCTGCTGCAGTTGCAACAGGTCCATTGGGACGAATGAACCCATCAGCATCAGGCATAATATCACCTTCAGCAATATACATCTTCTCAATCTGAATAGCAGAGATGTGAGTCTTAATGCTAAGAGCATCGAGCTTAGTACCACCACAAAGAGCAAGAACATCAGTCTCACCAACTTCAGGCAGTTCGAGTTCAATATTATAAACCGGGTTGGAAGCATCAATGGCAGGAGTCATCTTGTTCTGATCAGTGAACATATCGATCTCATTGCCCTGAGTATCAACCAGGATTCTCTTCTCCATGCTCATGGTGAACTTGGGTCCTTCAGCAACGACCTTCTGAATAGCACCCTTATCGAAGACCATGTTCATAAGGATATTCTTATGGACAGGGAAGGTCATACCAATAACAGGGTTATAGTCAGCCATATCAGCATGCTCGAAAACTGCTTCAACGTCATTTTCAAACTGCTGTTCCATCATTGCATACTGATCCTCAATATAACCAGGATCATTCATGAAAGGATCATTGGAATTTTCATCCATGAAATTGCTGCAGAAGAACTCCTTCAGAGCTTCCTTAGCTGCAGGACGACGAAGAACCTTCTTGGGCTCCTCAAAGATATCCATACCAGACTCATTAAGCAGGTTCTTAGCAAACTCTGCAAAAGACTGCACATAATTTGTCATCGGATCTTTAGAGTAAGAACCACCAACAAAACCAGTCTTGGTAGAAAGCTTACCAATAGGCATAATTTAATCCTCCTTGTAATTATATAACTAGAATGAAGGACGTTAAGACAATCTAGTTATTTAGACAATACATAGATTTTTATTTAATTTTTATTATCAAAATACATAGAAGCTTAGAGAGTTACTTCTAAATATTTTATTTATTAGTTATTAATTTATTTTTTAGAGTTATTAATATCCTCTATAACTTTAGAAATAGTACGGAATACAGACATAAACTTAATATACATAGCATAATTTTCTAAATAAGGATTCTTATCAAAGTTGTTTTGAATATAATCTATTAAGATATTCTTAGTTTTTTCTACAAAAAGAATAAGTCTTTTTATAGCATCTAAGTTCTCCATTGTTTTAGGAATAGAATTTATTCCTTCTCTTGTAGTAATAATAGTCTCATATAGATCTTTATAATCTATCTTTAATTGTAATACTCTTATACGTTTTTGGTCATCAGTAAGTGAGTCATAAATTTGTTCTTCAGAAGTTTTAATATCTTCATCAGAAATATTATCAGAAGGGTCAGCAGGAGGAGCATCTTCTGCTGCAGCTCCATCGGTATCTCCACCACCTTCATCTGTACCTTCTCCAGTAGTATCATCCCCTTCAGCTGTGTCTTCACCACCACTATTTGAATCATTCATGGTGAAATCATCATCAGATGCTCCATCATCTGTTGCTCCTGCATCAGCAGTCTGATCTGCATTAGTATCTCCTTCTGTATTAGTAGGAGCATCATCAGTACCAGCTGCATTATCAGCATTATCATTAGTTTCAGCAGTATTATCATTACTAGTATCTGTATCTTCTAATGTAAAATTATCTTCTTCATCAGCAGCATTATTACCAGTAGTATTTGCTGTATCTGTAGTATCATCTCCTGTAGTAGATAAATCCTCATCATCCATGGTGAAGTTATCTGTATCATCACCTTCTGCAGGAGTTTCGGTATCATCTTCTGCTGTAGCATCAGTAGCTCCTAATTCTTCTGCAGCTTGTTCTGTAGATTCATCAGGATTTTCTACTGCATCTTGAGCAGTATCTTGTGGAGTCTCTTCTCCAATATCTTCATCTTCTTCATCATCCATGGTAAAGTCATCATCATCATTAATATCTTCACCATTAACTTGAATTTCATTAAGATATTTAGAATAGCGAATTTTATTTTTTCTAATATTATCTAAACTAAATATAGCCATATATCTTACTCCCTTCCTCTAAGTCCAGATACAGGCTCCATAGGAATTCTACTACCTTTTCTAGCAAGACCATAATAGATTTCCTGTCTTCTTCTCTGAAGGTTTTTCTGAATAGTAAGTAAAGCTCTATATTTCTTAGTAGATCCAGATCCTTCAGCTCTTTGAATTTCTCTTTCTAATACTTTAAGTTCTATATCAATTTCATCTAATATCAGCATCTTTTCTTTTCTAGAAGTATATGCTGATTTAGCCCACATAACAATAGGTCCCAATATAGCAAATGTAGCAGCACCTACAGCTGTTCCAGCAGCTGTAGCAGTACCAGCAACAGCTCCAATACCAGCCCAAGCCATAAGAATCTTAATAGATTTAGAAAGACTTCTTTTTACCTGTCCAGTAATAATCTCTTCTCTATGATCGGTAGATAAACTAGACTCAATACCTTTACAGAGATGATTAAACTCCATATCAAGATCTCTAGAGAATTCTTTCTCTTTTGTAGAAAGATTCTTAAGTTTTCCTTTAATACCAGTCCAGGCTAATCTAAGATCATTTAAACTAAGAGGTTTCTTCTCAGGTTTCTGTTTCTGCTTATCTTCAACAGGTTGTTGCTGTTGTGCAGCAGAAGCTTTATTATTAGCTTGCTTAATCTCTTTTGTATTATGGGCAGTATTATAATCTACGGCTCCAGGAGTTTTAATAGCTCCTCTGATTTTATTAGCAGGATTAAGATCATTAACAGCAGCTTTTAAATTTCCTTTAGCTCTATTAATTGCATCTTCACTTATACCCATAACTTGAGCACAGAAATCTAATCTCTCTTGATGATCTTCATAGAGATCAAAAGTATCTCTATCAATATTTGAACAGGTATACTTTATATAATTATATCTAGGATTAGCTTCCTCTCTACAAAGAGAAATAAAATCTGTGAAAGCATTATCATTTCCTGCTTCTAAATAAGGACTAAGAATCTCATATACTAATCCTGCTTCTTCAGCAGTAATAGTAGCAGCATACTTTCTATCATGTAATTTATCCATAATAGCAAGTATAGGAGTCTCAGTAAGAGTTTCTAATCTATTAGAAATTTCATTTAAATTACAAATCAAAGATTTCTCATAATTAGTAAATCCTTTTTCTACAATTTGAGCTTCAGATAGAATGACAGAATATTTGCTTCTTAAGCAAACATCAAAACTATTCTCACCTAAAGTAAAGTAAGCATAAGAATCTTTATTATAAAGAATATTATTCAAGCATTGTATTACAGGATTAATAAAATTATAAGCTTCTTCAATAGTTCCTTCATAACTATAAGAAGCTAATACTGTAGAAATATGTTCATTAGAATCTATATGATTAATAATATTATTTTCATTAATATTATCATCTTCTCTTTTAATTCTATGAATATTAAGAGGAGATTCTTTAGCAGAAGTTTTCTCTATGGTAGATAAAAATTCCCCAGCATCTTGAGAATCAGTAATTAAGTTATGAATTTTAAAAGGATTAATTTCATTAGAAGTAAAACTCATCCTTTCTTTATTACCATCAGCATAATAAATTTCATCATTAACTCCAGCTTCCCAAATGCAGTTAAGGGTATCTACTAGAGAATCTATATCCTGAATATTATTTTCTTTAATAAGACCAATAATATTAGAAACTTCTTTATGAGAAAAAGAATCTAATCCTTCAAAAATAGCTTTAGGATTATATTCAATAGAATTTACTCTAGAGAAATCTTTTAAAGTCTCATTAATAGTAGATAATGCTACATTATTTTCAAGATTATCTCTTGCAATTTCTATAAGAGAATCAATATTCTTATTAGAATCTATTTTCCAATTATATAATCTTGAAAGCCAATAATTATTAGTATTAGTATCTTCTGTATATAAGAATCTAACGCTTTTATCAGAAGCTAAAGGAAGAACTTTAGATTCATTAATAGCTCTTTTATAAGAATCAATATCTTCTTTAGTATTATTATCTCTTAATAAAAAATAATCGGTAACTTCATATACAATATCAGAAGGATCAATTTCAATTCCTTCTGAGTAATATAAATAAGATAACTCTTCTAATACAATATTCATCTTAATAAAAGGAGATATTGTATATGTATCTACATCTTCACAAATGGTAAAGATTCTTTCTTTATTAGACTTAGCTTTATTAGAGAAAGATTCTAATTTAAATTTATTAGATAGATTTTTATGATTTTTAATAATTCTATCTATAGATTTATACATCTTAACAGTCTCTAATAATCTATCAGAATTAACCTCTCCTATATTAGAGGATCTAATAGTATCTAAACAATCACCAAAATTAGAATTCTCTACAAGAGGAATAATATCATTTATAACTACTTGACAATATTTCTCAAGTAAGTCATATCTATCATCTTTATATAGAGACTCAAGAATAGAAATAGCATCTTTATAATCTGTACAGTTATTAAAGAAAGTTTCTAACTTCCATTTATAAATAGAATCATTTGGAACATTAGAAAGATCAATCATATCTGCAGATTCTGTAATTGTTTTTCTTTTCTCAAGATATCTTTGTCTTTTGTAAACATACTTTAAATTTAATGGTTTACTAACCATAATTCAAAGATCCTCCATAAAGGGAATATTAATATAAAGTTCAATTTTATAGTTTTAAAGAAAAAATAAAATAAATATTTTTGCCCCTAGAGCCATGGATACTCTAGGGGCATTAGGAGAAATAGTGCGACCACCATAGGTGGTACAATGAACACTCATGTTCTATCATTATTATATTATCTAATTGAAATTATATACTATTTCATTAATTCTATCTGGTGTTACTCCAAAATCTTTTTCACCAATACTATTATTTCTGTGTATATATAAACTTGCTCCATAAGGTTTAATAAAATCTTTAATAGATCTCATTACCTCATCAGAACCATGCTTATCATTATCTGGATATATATGTAAATCAAAGAAGAATATCTCATAATTTATAATTAGATGAATTATAAATCCTAAATAACTAGTTCCAGTTACAGCAGCAAATATTCCTTCTTCATTTCTTCTTAAATTATACTTTATACTTAATATATCAAAAGGACCTTCTGCTATATGTATCTGTATTCTCTTCGGTATAGTTAAATCTATACTAATTGGCATTACATACATCTTTTCTGTATTATCCATCTTTCCATGAATATTATAATTAATATATCTCTTATCTATACCTTTATACAATAATCCTTCTGGACATATTCTTCTAAGATTAACAAAATTATTATCTAAAGATAAAAATCCTACAAAGTTATCATTTAATGCTTGTACTATATTAGGATGTCTAGTTAATTGTGTAATATTATTATATCTATATTCTAATATATCTTTTAAATTTAATATTATTTTTTGTTTTAAACATTCTTCTATAGAAAGAGATACTCCTATTCTATCTTTTATATATTGCAATTTAATATTTGCTAATGAAATATTAAATACATAATTATATATTGGATAATGAATAGAAGAGAATCCTTTAAATTTATTTGCTTTTACAGCAGCTTTAACCTGTTTATCTATTTCTGTTCCAATTTCTGGATTATATATTCCCCATTCTGTTAATTTAGAAGAAGTTATAACTCCTGAAGTTAAACATTTAAAGCAATGAAATACTGCAGCTTCTTCTTTACTTTGAGGAATTTTTATATACATATGACCGTGATCAGATGTTCTATTTTGTTCGCAATAAAAACAATTACAACATATTTCTCTACCAGAAGATACCAATTTAGCATTTGGTATATTAGACATTATAAATTGAGTAAATTGATTACCAAATTCATAACTATTATTCATATTATAATCTCCTTTATCTTAACCTTCATTATTATAATATATAATTAAGATTAAGAATAGAGACTATTCTTTAAAAGATAATATAATAGATATAATTAATAAAGGGATTAATAAAAATGCAATTATTAATAATATAGGTTTTATATCCATAATTATTAATGATGCAAATACTACAATTATAAATACAAGTATTAATCCAGCCATCATTCCTAAATGAAATAATACAATATTCTGATCTCTACTTTTATCTAATTTAGATAAAATAGCAGTAGATAAACCTATTATCATAAGTGCTATTGATACAAATTTTCCTGCTTCAGTATTATATATTTTATATTTAAAAAATTGAAATATACTGTTAATAACAATAAAAGCAATATCTGTAAATAATAAATATACTAATATAACATTATTCATTTTATCTTCTCCAATAAAGTAAAGAAAGAGAATGTAAATTCTCTTTCTTTAATCCTTTCCAGTTAAATCAACATCAAATCTTATTTCATAATCGGATAATCTATTTATGTTCACAGCTTTACCAGAATTTTCTGTAGAGATTGAAATCACCATTGGGAGATTTGCTTTAAAAAATTCTTTCATCATAGGTAATTCACACATTACAAAAAATATTTCTCTATATTTTAATAATTCATTTGGTAATATATGAGATTTAAAACTCATCTGTGGTAAAGAAAACATAAATTTATTTTTATCTGTCATTAAAGAATTAACAGTTTCTCCAATATGGCTAATACCATAATCATATATCATATTACCAAGCATAGCAACATACAATTCATCTTTTAAATTAAAAAAGACGGGAAATAAGTTTCCTCCATCCATTTCTGCAAATAGTAATTGAAATTGATCTGCTTGATTAGGATCTATAGAATTTAAATCTCCAAGTGGTACTGACATTTTGCTTATATCTTTTGTAGTGCTCATTTTATTCTCCCTATAAATAAAAAATAATAATAGGAGAGGGGAGCATTTAACTCCCCACGACTAGCTTGATGGGTATTCTACTCTTTAGATAGAAAGAGCACCTCTCAGAATTACAGTTAGCTAACATGACCTCCTAATCGTTGGAGTGGACACTGGTCACTAATTCTAAGAGTTTTCTTGTCCATATATGATCAGTACATGGATGCTAATCTCCCTGTGCGTCTATCTCTTCCGCCATCTCCTATTATTTTAAAGTACATAGTATAATAAATTTTAATTAAATTTTTTGTCCAAAAGCATGATTAACAGGTTTACCATATACGGTATTTACAGCTTTTTCAAAATCTGTAAATTCTTCTTTTGTCATTATTACTCTAATTTCTCTATTACAAGTAAAAATACCTACATCTACAATATTTTCATTTTTAATAGAATAATTATAAGTATAATATTCTACTCCATAAAGATTAACTACTATATTTTGAACTCTATTGAGATCTTTAGATTCTTTTATTCTATATAACATTTAAACTCCATTTCTATATTTATCAATATCAATAATATCAAAACGGTTAGTTACATACTGTTTAAATAATTCTACCGTTTCTCTTGGAACATCATTTACTTCAATTTTATTATCCGATGAAGATACATATAATAAAATGGAATAATTACCATATTTATTCTTTTCTATAGAATACATAATGATATTATCTAAATTAATGTATACTTCTTTTTCATCAGAAAGATATATTTTTAAAATATGATGCTTTGGGTCATATGACATAAAATACTCCTTATTTTTTATATTATAAAGAAGTATTTTTGTATTCAATAACCTTTTTATGCATTATTATTACATCAATTGACTTCCAGAAATAGCTTCTGCAACAGCATCAATAGCATCAACAATTGATGTTGGACCATCATTTCTATATAAAGCAAGCTGATGAAACAGAAATTCAGGAGCATCTTCAATAGCTTCTGCTATTAAAGCTCTAGATTCAATTTCTTTAATTTTAAGCATATCAGATATACCAAATGATTCACCAAATTTATGTCTATATTGCATCATTTCATTATATAAATTATCGGGATTCATAGATTCCATAAATTCACATTTGTTTCTATTTCCTAAAAGACTAAAACCTTCCAAGACAATCATTTGATATCCTCCATATCAATGTCTAAATTTTCAAAATCAAGATCATCTTCTTCTTCAATCTCATTACTTTTAATTTCTGTTACATTAGTTTCATAATTATCATGGCATCTTCTTTTACATCTTGTACAAGGAGAACTGCATCCATATTCTATTTCATTCTCCCATTTACCATTATGCTTACAACCGATACACGTATCAATCATTTATTATCCTCCTTTTCTTCGCACTTAAAATTACAGATTTCATTTTTTAAGCATTTATCTAATTTATCAAATGATTCTTTTACACTAAAAGTATATTCCATACCTTCATAGCAAATAATAAGAATATTCTGATCTTTATTAAGTATTAAAATATCTATTTTCTGAAAATCAAAAAGTACTAAAGTTCCATCATCTGTTTTAAGAAATATTTTAGAGTTTTTCATTTTATTTATCCTTTTCATTTTTCATAAATTTTTCAAAATCTTTATTACACTTATAGCATAAATAAAATTCAGTAGGATCAAAAATATAGTCATTATATATTATTTTTGTAACGTCTCTCATATTAATTCTTTCTTTACATCTATCACAAAAATATTCAATTACTTTACCCATATATTCCTCCTTTTTAAAAATAAATTATTAATAGATTCATTATTATAATATCTATTTAAAAAATAAATTAAAAAAATATTGAGGAAGGAATTTATCCCTTCCTCAATAATATCCCAATTAACACATTAAAATGAAAGTTTCTACTTCTTCAATAATAATATTTATAGCTACAGTTTCAAGTCTCTTTCCATTTATAGATGGGTCCATATCTACAATACTAAAGTCAGATGAAATAATAGTAGCAATAATACTAAGAATATTATCTATTATGTTTTCATTTTTATATTTCTCCAATATTCTCGGATAAGAAGGTGAGGCTTCTACCAATATCTTTTCTTTTTTATTGATAGTTTTTCTACTGACTAGCTTCTCTACTTTACCAGAAATAATATAGGGAAGTATTATCATATTTTTACTTTTCAAAATTCTCTTAGCAGCTATTATCAGCTTAACATATTCTTCCCTATTAATAGAATGAATACTTTGAGTATCTTTAAACCAACGATAAAACATTGAAAAGATTAACTGTTTTTGGAAAGAATTAATAGTATAATTCCCATCTGGTGTCATTAATACATTTTTCATATAGAGATCTATTTCTAAAGGATCAAATGGACCAAATTGTACTTCAATATTCTTCATACATACTTGACCATTAATTTTATTTTGAAGATATAAACCTTCATTCATTCTAATAAGATTACTTTCAAACTTATCAAAATCCGAAATAGAATCATTATCTCTCTTAGATGAAGAAATAGGAACGTATGAATACTCAAATGAAATATCTGTAATCTTATATGATGTATTCTTTCTAATACTAGCATAGTTAAAACTAATGATATTCTTATCAAAAGTATATTTAGGCATTATATTAAGAATAATATTCATAACAGAATCTGTAGAATGTGTAGTAATATCTATAGATCTGATATCCTGTTTAATCCAAATACCTTGATTATTCTTTTGATTAGCTATTACATTAGTATATGCAGTATCATAGAGTTTAGAATAAATATTAATAGAATTATCCATATGAAGAATTCTATCATAGAAGCTTAATAAATAATCATCAATTTTTGTATCTAATCTATGCATATAAGCATAGTTAGTTAAAAGTGGTATACAAAGATCCATAATAATTGACATCTTATGAAGTAACTTAGCATGATCATTTGTATACTGTAAAGATGGTGATTTAATATTAGTATAATTTAATACCTGATAATAATTATCATTAACCATCTGTTGTACTTTATTTGCAATATTTGAATAAATAATATATCTCTCCATATCATAGAAAAATACATCTATAGGATATGTAGAAACTTCAAATCTATCTATTTTAGATTTCATAGCAACTAATACAGATAAATATTCATTATCTGTATCATAATAATTACAAAAATAATTAATATATCTAAATAAATGTTCTCTCATGGCTACAGAGTTATAGCATTTTTTAGTAGATAAAATAAACTTATTAAAATTATCACCAAGATTCATAGAGATATCAAAATATACACTTAAAGGTGCAATAAAGAATCCTGGTCTACAGTTAATAATAACTTCTTCCATCTCCTGTGGCCACCACTGGTCCACAGGAACAAATCCTTGTCCTTGATTTGATTTTGCTCTTCGCTGTACTTTATCCATGAAGTAAACAGCTGGAACTTTTCCTTCCGTTATTTTTGTGTATTCTTCACTCATGCTGCACATTTCTCCCTAATGTACAATTGTTAACGAGTTAAAAGAAGTCTTTACAACTTCCATATTTATAATATATATTTATTATTATTTTTGCACTATTTCTTATAGTGCCCTATTTTATTATCTGTATTAACTAGTTTGTCTATATGTGGTTTTTTAAAATGACCAAAATTCTTCTGATTAGGAGATTTAAATTTAGAAGTTACAGGAACAGATGATTTCATAAATTTATCATTCTGATTCTTCTCTTTATTCTCTAATCTCTTTTTAGTTTTTCTATCAGCATTAATTAATTCATTAGCTTTTCTTATTTTATCATCTGCATGTTCTACTGTTTGAGCCCATACATTTTTACTATATTTTTTAGCAAGAGTTTCCCATCTTGATTTAGTAAATAAATCTCCTCTCTTTATTTCTAAATAAGCAAAAAATATAGATTTTACATATCCTAATTCATTTCTAGGATTCTTAATTTTAGCTTTCTGTTTTAATGCTAATTCACTCATTTTAGAAGATAAGTCTTTTATAAACATTCGTCTAGAATTAAAAGCATAGCAATATGTAAAAATGAAATTAGCATCATTAGAATAAAATTGTACATCATAATTCTTTAAGGTTTTCTCCATTCTTACAGTACTCTTAGCAGGATAAAATCTAATTACTGTATCATAATAGAATTTTGGACTTATTTCAGATGGTATTTTTAAATGTATAAAATAATCATCACTACCTACATATAAATTATACATTATTAGTCCATTTTCTCTAACTAATAATTCATCAAATTGTTTTTGATACATATTTTGATACATCTGTCTATTGGTAATAACAGATGCACCTTTACCAGCAGGATTTTTAATATACTCATCAAAAGTCATATATTACTGATCCAGCCGTACATTGTTCTATAATAAGACCAAGGACCAACCATCTGGCAATATGTATCATGATCAATACCAAGTAATACATTACTACTATAATCTCTAGATTTACTACTAGAATTAACCACTGTAGTTTCAGGTATAGTAAGAGTATCTCTATGAGTATAATCTACAGTATAATCATAATTCTTTGTATGATAAAATTCTATATGGTTAGTTGTAGTACTACTACCGGGGATTAATGTAGTATGGTTAGAAGTAGTATAGTTATGAATATTACATTTATCACACTTACCATCACAATATTGCCAAGATTGTCCACATCTTCTCATCTGATAATTAGTATAATCAATTCTGGGATCATAATTAAACATAAAAAACCTTCTTTCTTCTATGGAGAAGGGAAATATATTCCCTTCTCCATAAAATCAAAAATATTAATAATGTGAAGTCAATGCAGGAGCCTGAAGAATAGCTTGATTAGCAGTATACATAATCGTTACAATTTTAGAAATAGTTTCTAAAATCATAGGCTCAGATTCAATAGAAGTAAGTACTAATCCATCATAATTACTTGTATTAATATTATAAGGCTTACCCCCTTCAATATAAATATTATCAATAATAGTATCTATAGCTTCATCACTATTAAAAATTGTATGATAAAGAGCTTTAATAGTATTAGTATATGCAGAATTAATAATCTTAATCATATTATAAACATCAATATCTTCAAAGTCATTTTCTTCAAGCATATTTCTAGTAATACAATAACCCATTGTATTAGCTCCATAACCAACACCATTCTTTGCTGCAGATCTAGTATTGAGTACAGCATCTTCTACTAAATCTCTCAAAGAATCTCTATCAGAAATAGAAATGCCACCAATAAAGAGTTCTACCATATTGGCTTTAACAGCATTAAGTTGTCTCTTTAAAGAACCAAGTACACCAATATTACCACCCTGTTCAGAATTAGACTTATATTGTGCTTCTAAGAAATTTATAATATTAGTATAAGTCTTACTATATACAGGATTACCTTCATCATCAGTAACAATATTTCCATTAACATCTTTAGCATACATTTTCTGAGGATCAATAAATCTTGTAATATTAGCATCAGCTTCTACTTCTACAGCTGTACCATAAAAATCACATACTGTTTTAAGTGTAGGAGCTAAACCACTTTCTTGATCAGCTTTTTGAATCTTATCATCAATATATTTCTTAATAGGTTTACATCCACAGAGATTAGAAATATGATCTACATAATTTTCATCTAAACCTGCATAATTAGTTACAATAAGTAACTGAGGTTTCTGAGAATATTCAGCTTCTCCAAAAGAGAGTAAAATCTGAATAATTCTTCTCATATAAGCATGAGCATCTCTACTAATTTGAGGAGCAAGAATAACAGTAGGAATTTCTTTTTGTCTATTATTTCTTCTTCCAATAACATTAGTTTCAATAATTTGAGCAAACAAAGCTAACTGCTCAGATGTATCAATAGGTTCAGCAAATTGATAAATATGAACAGGATAATCTTCTGTAGATCTTATTCTACAGTCATTTCTTTCTAAATTATTGATCATTGCAGGATCAGAATATCCAGCTTCGATAGTAATACCATTATAAGTCTTTACATAAGTATTCTCATTAGTAGAAGCAGAAACATCAATAAATACAGTCATTCCATATTCTTTATAAATCTGCTGAATCTGTTCTGCTACTTCTTTATTTCCATTAGATGAGATAAAAGCAATATTATAGATATCATCTAATGTACAGGCTCTACCATTTCCTCTAATTTTTTCACTAATAATACTAATACACTTATCAAATAACCTCATAGTTTCATAAGGATCATATCCAAATTCACCATTAAGAAATGCTTGATTTAAAGCATCAAAAATAAGTGAAGACATTACTACTACAGAAGATGTACCATCACCTACAGTCTTCTCTATATATCTAGTAGAATTTTCAATTTCAGATTTAATAGCCATTTCAATAGGATATTGATACTTAATACTCTTAATAATCTTATTACCATCTTTAGAATATTCAGCTACAATATCTACATCAGATGAACCTCTAAGAATAAGAGAATTAGATCCAGCAGGTCCCATAGAATTAATAATAGCATCTTTAAGATCATTTAAAACTGCAGATTGAACCTCTTTAAGTTTTTGACCGGATACAATATTATTAACAGGCTTACTAGAGTTAACTAATACCCTCGGTGCTTGAGCTACTTGATTTGCCATTTTTATTTTCTTCCTCTTTTCTTGAATAATTTGTTCCAATCGGTATAAATTCATTATACATAGTAAGATTATTTACATTATCTCTTATATATAAAGCATTATAAGCTCTTGGAGATATATAAATTTTCTTCTGTACAATATCAGTAAGTTCATGATTTGTAAAAAACTTATAATCTTTTACATAATATACTTCTCTAGAACTTAATGTTCTTTTTTCTTCTGTCTCTATTAATTTATTTATACCAAAAAATCTAGTTATTTCCTCTGCTTCTAAATCATCTTTCACATATATTCCAGGATTTACTCCTATTATATTAGCCTTATCAAATAGCATAGTAATAAAAGTATTTATCTTTGTATATGTAAGAGATCTATATAAAATATCTTTCTTATAAGTTTCAAAAAAGCTATTATATAATTCATCTATATCTGGTAGATTTTTTTCTGTAGATATGATAGATAAAGGATTCCAATTTGTTCGAGAATATAAGAGTGATAGAATTAATCTATCACTCTTATTTAATTCATCTAATTTGAATGCCCGATTATCTTGGAATTTTTCTCGAATAAATCTAATTAGTCCAATATCTGTATCTACAAGAAAATTAAAATCTATTAATGTAGATAATATTCTACCACTTAGATTTATATTTGTAGTACTCATATTTTTTTATTATCCAAGCTCATCTTCCAAATTAGTGATAGGTTTATATGCATTACGTCCTGTATTGGCTTTATTACCATTGGAAGAAGGTTCAGAGTATTCATTACTAGCAGAGGAGAAGAATGAATTATTAGATCCTCCTCCACTATTATAATTCTTATCAATAGCTCCTACTTTTTCTCCAATTCTTCTAATAAGATTAGAACTTCTTGCAGCCTCATATCTACCAATATCATGATAAAAGTAAGCAGCTGCACCAGAAGCATGTCTAGCATAATCTTCAAGAAGATCTTTTAACTGATTAAGTTCAAGAGAATCATCATACTCTTTCTTAAATCCAAGTTTAGAAATATCATTAATCTGAAGTAAATACTGATAATTCATATTAAAATTGAATCTTTGATTAGATTCATACTGACCATTGGCATTTACTTTAGCAATAACAAGATAAGGTTTACCCATATCTCTACCAATAGCTATCATTCCTCTAGTCTCTCCAGTACCAGTATCTACGCCAAAGATATTAGAACTTTCAGGATTAGTAATAATTCTATCTACACATGTAGCAAATAATCTAGCCTTTGTAGGTGATAAGTGAATATATGCTAATTCATTATTTCTACCATCTTGTGCAGTACCAGCCTCAGAAATAGACATTCTAAGAGTACCATTCCAATAATTAAAAGAAAGTCTAAGATTATCAACAGGGTTTCTAATAGAAAGTCTAGAATAATAAGTAGGATTATAAAGAGTATTATTCTGATTATTAGAATTAGAATAAGATCTATTATTTCCTCCCCCATTAGAATTATAAGAACTTCCCAGTGCCATAATTATTTTCTCCTTTTTAAATAAAATAGTTAATAATAAAGAGCAGGTCCTATCTGGATGAGCAGATATTAAAAGAAATAATAATTATATTAATAGAGCAGCTATAACGATGAAAATAGAGGAACTCTATGGCAAGAGTTTTATTTTACTATCAAGAAGGTGGTGATAGATTCAGTATTTAGCCCCAATATTATATCAATTAACTCAGGATATTATTTCTTTCAGTTTTACACTTAAACTAAGGACCCAAAGCTATTATATTAAATATAATAATATATATTATATATGCTATCTTAAAAATATTTCTACATAATATTTTTAAAAATACACATTAGGTAATTTTCCTTTCTTATTATTTGGGAAAGTATATAAACAAGACGGAAATATAATATATAAAATATACTTAATATAATAGTATATGATTGTTAATAAAATATTATTTTTTTATTATATTAAAATTCAGGTTGAGTAAGTTTATTAGTATCAGTAGAAAGAATAAGTGTTAAGTTATAAAGAGATTGAACTGCTTCTTTTTCTGATACTCTGATATTCTGTACCCCAAGATCTATAAAGTTTGATTTCAGATTTACAAATTTAGAAAGTTCTTCATTTGTTTCTTTCATAAAACTTCCTTTAGCCTGGATCGTATCTCCGTCGTAATCCATTATTATTCATATAGAGGCGTTGAAGTTATCTCTCTTCTATACAGTTCTTTTTTATGAACTTCTTTAAGTTTCCCTAAAGATTAGACTATATCTTCCTATATATTAAATATATAGGCATACCCATTTTGAACTCACTTGAGTCCTCAAGAGTTACACTCATCACTCTTTAGTCGTTGAGCTTTCTTCTGTTCTAGAAGCTTAGTTGCTGATTGTCCAATCTCTAATATTATTACTATACTAAACTCATTACAGTTTACCATTTATATATTCCTATATAAACTTAGTAATTAGAGCTCTAAGGAGTTTCCAGCAGTTAAGGTATGACAGGCAATTAATTTACCTCCAAGGCCCTTCAAATATAAATTACTCATCTGCATAGTATCTATAAATTTACTAGCAGAACTTTGTAAAATATCTTCCATCCTAATCTTAGGATAAAATCTATAATATTCTCCATCTATAATTATAGGTTCAGTTTCTGTAGTACTAGCAACTTCTATACCAGTATAGATAGTATTAAAATAACTATCATAAGGAAATCTAGTAATAGCTACAGTCTTTCCTTCTACTGATCTTACAGCAGCTACATAAATTACATCAACCCATGTTAATGGTCTTCTTATAATAGGTTCAGGATTAGTTTCTATTTCTTCTTTAGGATTAGCAAATCTCTTTCCTTTGAACTGCATTAAATATACTTTATTTGGATCAGCATCTTTATCACTAATAGGAACTTCTATAGGAAGAAATCTATTATCATGAGAATAAACAAATTTCTTTAACTGATCATTTAATATATCATCAGTAAAACTTAACATAGCATTATCTATTCTATAATAATGCACATTTCCTTCACTATCTACAACTTCATAATTGGTTACATTAAGAAATTCATTTTCAAAGAATTTTCTCATATGGAAAATCATAAATGGATAGAAATCTGCTGATACTGCAGCTAATGGCATAGCAGATTTATCTAATGTAACCATTAAATCATCTATAGTTTCTTTCTTTAATTCTGGAGCTGATATAACAAGACGGGAGGAATAGTCACTGGTATAACCAGCATTCATTCTAATTAAACCAAATTTTCCGCCTAAGCCAGTTCCAGGATCTTTAATACTATCATTATTATTACCACAGAACCAATCATATATAGCTCTTAAAGTATCTTGTATTCTAGCACAAGTAGTATCAGCAATAGATAAACCATAATCTGCATTGTCTCTTAATGCATTAGCAGCAGTAATGAGATTTACATATAAAGTATTAATCTGACCTACACCAGTATGTTTTTTAGTAGTATTAGCATCTCTATAATAAGGAGGAATTACTATCCATTTATTAATAAATAAATTCCCCTTTTTAAAGTTATGCTCTATATACTTTATTCTCATATCTCTAGATCTTGATTCTGTTCTCTTAAATTTAATTTTATCAAAATTAGCTTTAAGCCATTTAATACCAGTTCCTCCACCAGGATCTTCTATAAAAGAGCCATCTGCATCTATCTTATATTTTTTTAATCCTTTTATAATAAAATTAAATTTACTATCTAATTTTATTAAACATTTATAACAACTTGGATCAATAAAATATTCATAAAGATTAATATAAGCAAATGTACCAGCTCTATCTGCTTGAGTAATACCAAATATCTCATTACTTAATAATCCATCTGAAGTAGGAACTCCACCTGTAGAAAAGAAAGTAGGATTAGTAATAGGTTTTAATTCATTTACCTTGATATATCTTTCTATATCTAATAATTCAAGAGAAAGAATTTCTTTCTTCCCTCTCTCTTCATAAGAAACTTCATTTAAATTTCTTAAAGAAATATCAGTATCATATTTTGAAAATATTTCATCTAAAGGATCTTCAAAATATCTGAAACCTACTTCTTCTTCATAAACAAAATCATTCATATTATTTCTCCTTAAAAGAAAAGGATAGGATATTAAACTCCTATCCTAGGATTTAAAATACAAATAACTTAATAAATTAAGCCCCTCTTAAATCTAAATCTATAAGAGACTTTTGTAATCTCTCTAGACAATAATTAATATCTTTTTCTTTAATATTAAAATACTCAATATAAAACTCCTTATTGTTTATTATCTTTTGAATCCAATCATTAAGTGTATATCTATCTATATTAGTATTGAATATTAACCATTTAAATTTAGTATAATTCTTTTCTATTAATGCTTCTTCTAAAGTTAATTCTAACTTTTGTACTTTATTATTTAAATTACCTTTATTTAATAAACTTAATAAATCATGTTCTCTTATATAATTTATAGTATTTGTAATAACCCATTCTTTGGATTCAACAGCTTTTAATATTCCTATCTGAGATAGCACTTCATCTTCAAAAAATGATATATAAGAAGCCATTGTATCATTCTGAGTTAAATAAGCTATAGTATCTTTTTCATCATTAGAGTGTAATACTATAGGTAAACCTATATATTCAGGAAATCCTTCAACTACTGTAGAGTATCTTCCTACTGTTACAGCAATTACATTATGCTTAATATCTTTTTCAGTAGGTTTTAATACTACTATAGTACCATTTACTAAGAATCCTGGATTTTTCATTAAGCTCCTTTCTTAGAGCCAATTTTCATGTTTATAAAGTATATCATAATAGAAGTTTTGCATACTTCTAAAATAATTATCTTTAATAGGAGAATAAGAATATAAGTAATACATCATTAAATAATAATTTCTAGCTAATTGTTTTTTAGAATCTTCTTCTTTATCAACTTCTAAGTTATGATTATGATATAAAGAAATTAATAAAGAAATTATCATGAAAAGTGGCCTAAAAAATGTATTAACTGAAGATATACCTTCATCCATAATATGTCGAAGATCAAATCTAAACTCTTCTAAATGTACAAGATTATATTTTAATAAATCTTCATTATCACGAGAGATGGAAATAAATGTTTCATAAATTAAAGAACAAATAGCTTCATCTATAATATTAATTTTTAGAATAGAATAATCAAATTCAGAATATATAGGTAATATATTATCAGGATTTATTGGTTTATTTGTGATGATAATATTAAGATATTCTAAACAATCCTGAACAGATTGAAAAGAATGTTCGGATCTAATTCTATTTAAAAAAGAAAGTTTATCTGTTTCAAAGACATTCTGGTGAGTAGCTAATAGTGGTCTTAATTTATTTATATCTTTCATAGAGAAATCCTTTTATATATGCAAGCTATTATAATAAGGTTAAAAAGTAAGAAAAATATACCAGTAGGAAAGAGCCTACTGGTAATTGTTAGATAATTTATCTATTCTATAATCTTCTAATAAACTTTTAGTATATTTTTTATTAAATATAGCCATTTTTTAAAATTATTCCTTCTATTATATATTATATTTATAAAAACCATAGATAGGAATTTCCTATCTATGGTTTAATTATATTAAAAATTAAAGATTATAGACCTTCTCTTTAGGATTGACCTTATTATGAAGCTTGTCAAGAGCACCTCTAATATTTCCAGCACCAGTCTTAGCTGCCTGCTTAACACCACCAGCAGCTCTTCCAGCAGCATCTTTCACATTACCAGCTGCAGTCTTAGCACCAGTCTTAATACCTTCAGCCTTCTCACCAGCTTTAGCCTTGACTTCACCAGCCTTAGTCTTAATAGGCTCAACTTTCTTTTCAAACTTATCAGATCCAGCAACCTTAATAAGCTTAGAAAGAATAGCTGCATTAGCAAGATAGAACTTATTAAAGATCTTAATCAAATCCTTAACCAGGTTAGCATTACTCTTAAGAGCATCATTTGCTCTACCAAGTCTCTCACCAAAGTTCTCAGCACCACGATCAGACTTAATATCCTTCTTCAGGCTATTAAGAGCATCATCTGCTTCTTTTCTAGCTTTCTTAATATCATTAAGAAGAGTAGTCTTAAGAACAACTTCTACAGCATCAGTAATCTCTCTAACTTCAATATTCTTTCTAGTAGAAGTCTGCTTAATCTCTTCAGAAACCTTTCCAAGATAAGCACCAGGTCCAAATGAAGGATGATCTGCATCGGAATCTTTGATAAAGCTACCAATTCCTGCATTAATATACCCTTCAATCTTTCCCTTAGTAGCCCAACCACCAGTCTCTACTGCAAATTCTACATTATTGGCCTTAATATAATCAATTGCAGAATTAACCTTCTTCTCAGTAAGACCAATAGATGCCATCTTACGTCTAATACCTTCAGTATGCTCTGCAATAAAATCAATGATCTTCTTAAAAAGCTCACTGAACATGGTCCTAACTTTATCAACAGCAGCAAAGAATTTCTCCTTAAGAGATGCACCATTAGAATTCTCAGAGCCATCTTCATTCACATAAGTAATTTCAGTAGCATTCTCATAAAGATAAGCATGTTCAGTCAAAAGACAATCCATTGTAAATTCATTACAAGCTTCATAAACTCCGATAACCATGTTATCAAGAGCTTCAGAAATGCTCATACCTTCATACAGATTCAGTGTAGGCTGATCGATAACAGTAATCATAGTATTATAATACTCCTTTACTAGTTTAATAAAAAGTAAATTTTAACGTTAAAATATAGTATACTTTTTAAGATTATAAGAATTTTAATATATTAAAAGAGATCATCCCAATTACTGAAGCTCTCTTCAATATCATTATCAACAAATTTGTCAGACAGTCCATCCACATTAGAGAACTGCTCATCCTCTTCAGGATATGCAGGAACAGTATTCTGATCAACTCCATCAAAATCAATATGATCATCAGAATCTTCGCCATTAGGAGCATATTCTTCATCAAGAACTGCAAGAATATATTCAGCAGCTTCTCTCAGATTCTTTCTTACATTTTCAGGCAGATCAGGAATATTTGTACTTTCAGGCTCAGTAGCCTCAGTAAAATACTTGCTCATATCAGTATCTTCCTCCACATTATCAAAATCTTCACTTGTAAGAGCTTTATTAAAAATCATATTAACATCAGTATCTTCACCATCTGAAGCATTTGTGAAACTATTAGCCGCAGCTGCTGCTGCATCTAAACCTTCACTATCGGGTTGATCAAGTTTATCCTCACCAAATTCATTAGCTTCTTGGATATTATTATCTTCTCCAAGATCATTATTTTCTTTTTTGCTAGATGGGGTTACTTCACCAAATTCTTTACTATTATTAGTATGCTCGAAATCTTCATGTAAAGATTCCATATAATCTTTAAAGTTAACCATAGTCTATAAATTATATCCTATATAAGAGGATACAACTCCTTTCTTATATTATAATTAAGTTCAATAATTATAATATCATCGATTTATCTATATATTATATATGATATACGAGCTCATTTTGATATATCATATAATTATATATTAGAATAAACCACCATCATTATCAGAAGAGTCATCATCTTCTTTTCTTCTCTTCTTTTTATATTCATCATCATCTTTTTCAGAATCTCTTTGAGCTTTTGTATCTTTAAGAGCAAAGAAATTAGATAACTTCTTTAGAGTTTCTACAATTTTCATTTGTCTTTGATATACAACTTTTTTATGATCATCTCCTCGATCATCATCTCTATACTTAAGATTCTCTGCATTAATTCTTAAAAATTCAGCTTGAATAGCAAAATAATCAGATATACTCATTCCCATGCGAAGAACCCAATAAATTGCTCTTCTTAAGAACCCAAATATTGCTTTAATAGAACCAAATGCAAGTCCAGCTCCAAGAATGACTTTTATAAATAAAGGAAGTCCTGCAAGTATGGCAAATGGAGTTTCATTTAAACTATCAAGATCTCCATTATCAACTGACTCTTTTACACTGGATAAATTATTCTTAATACATTCATTACAGAGTTTATCAATATTACCATTTCTACATTCATTATTGAACTGCTCAGCATATTGATATAAAACATGATTCTGAGATTTATTATAAGAAACTTTATCAAAGCTCATAGAGAAAGAATCATGACCATTCTTAATATATTCAATACTTGATGTAATCAATAATGAGGTTCCTGCTACAACAGACATTACTCCCATATTATACAGCATAATAGGTAATTCAATATTAAGAGCAAATGCTTTGGCAAAAGTTCTTTCCCTCTTTTGAATATTATCTATTACATTATAAAGTACAGTAACTTGTTTAGGATCTTCATTATATTCTACAATTAAGTCTCTAATAATATTAAGGCAATCAACTATCTGTTGGAAATTCTCTACTTTAGTAATAACTCCTCTAGACTTAGGAATAGTACCAAAGTCGATTCCTACATAATTAGCTTTAATGTGTTCATAAAGTTTTCCAACAATATGTTCTACATTAGCCATCTTTTTAGCTTCATTGCAAAATAATATTTCTTTCTTTGTCTTATAGTCAGATAAATCATAATATTCATTTACTAATTGCATATATTGGACATCAGTAATCATAGTACAATTTATCCTCCTTTACCTATTATTTGCCATGAGCTTAAGCATGGACTTATATGTTTCTGTTTCAGTTTCTTTAGCAAGCATTCTATATGAAAACTCTTCGAAATATCTATTGCCATCATCAAACATGAATTTAGCAGATTCAAGAGCATCATCTACAATAGCAAATCCAAGAAGATTATAAGATTCCATAAAGTGTTTAGCAACAGTAGGATCGGTGATATCAAGATTTTCTTCTTTATAAAGATCATCTGCATCTTCTCTAGAGATTACTACAGTAGTAATGGCAGAGAAATCATTTCTCTGTCCTCTTGCAATAGCAGTCTTAGCAGCTAAAGCTCTATTCTGAAGAAGAGCCCAGGTATCACCATATGCACCTTTAACTTTGGTAGACTTAAGGTCTTCTCTAGTGCGAGATAAGCCAAAAAGAAAATCAGTCATCTTAAGTTCACCAGTAATAGCTCTCATTACATTAAGAAAAGCTTTACCATCTTTATTATCATTAGCGATACGTCTAAGAATTTCATTAGAATCAACAGCAAGAGCTTTAGATTTAACACCAATAATAAATTCTGTTGCTACACTAGCAGTAGAAGAATTATAGAATCTTACAATGATAAGAGAAGGTACAGCAGAATTCATTTTCTTAATATCTTGATCTTTAAGAAATTGAACATTTTTTACTGTATTCTTAATTCTAGTATCTCTTTCATTTTCTTGTTCTTTTTTACGATCTTTATCTTTTATATTATTATTATATATTTCTCTTGTTCTTCCATATTTTTTATATAATTCATCATCATTAGCAATTTCTGCAGGTGTATACCCACCATATTTTTTAGTAGAATCTTCATTAAAAGATTTAAAAGTAACTCTATAATCACCAGCAGATTCTTTAACTATAAAATCATTAATACTTCTTTCATTTAATTCAGTATCATAAATCTGATACTTTTCAGCATCACTAAACATTTCCATTAATTCTTTCATCTGTTGATTAGAAATTTTAATGGAATTATCATTTTCAAACATACTATCTAAATTAAATTCATTAAGTTTTTCATTAATAATAGATCCTGCAATAGTAGCAGAATTATGCTGCACAGATCTAGCCGTTCCAATATCACCAAGCATAGCATTAATAATACTGGCCATAGCAGCAACATCATCTCCGCCAATATTAAGATTTTGATGGAATCTTCTTAAGTATTCAGCACCATTTTCAGCATTAGAAATATTCATCATCTGTAATGCAAGCTGAATAATAATACAACCCTTTTGCTCAATATATTTAGAAACCATTTGTGCTGTACTAGCACTAACAGTTTTACTAATTAATACAGGATATACAGCAATTAATTTAGATGCAGCTTTAGCTGTAGAAGAATAAGAATATGAATCTCGTGTTGTAGCTTTACCATTACTAGCAGCATCTATTCCTGCTTTTGTAGCACTGATCAATTGACCTATATTTTTAATAGTCTCAGGATCAACAACTTCGTGCAGATGTGTTGACATCTGTTTACCTCCTAAAGGGTATGAATATTATACTAATGTTAAAAAATAAAATATATTATGTTCTAAAAAAATAAAGAGTAATATACTCTTTATTTTAATCTTCAGGTTCTCTTATTATATTAAATAAGAGTATAACAACCATGAAGATTTTAAATAATATAAGACCAATAGTATTTATTATATTCATTATATATAGTCCTACTTTCTTTTTATTTATTTTATAAATTCTATTACTTTTCTATCTTCTTGAAAATCTTCACCTTTAAAGTTTGCCATAACTTTTCTATTACTTTCATCAAAAGCTCCACCCAAAGATTCAATTATTTTAAATCCAACTTCTCTTCTTTTATTATAATTATCTAAAGTTCCACCAAAATAATGAATAGCACCTACTATTCCAGCTCTAATTAAATAGTCCATGTCTATATTCCTACTAATTATACTAAAAAATCTTCCTACCATGTTACGTTTTATTTCTCCTAATATATTAACAAGAGGTATATCATAAATATCTCTTCATTATTATAATATATTATTATTTTATCTTTTACCCATTATAATTAGTAACCTGAACTTTAATATAATATTTCAAAATGGGAGTATTAAAATAAGAAATGGCTAAGAATAACAAATATTTTAGTAATCTAGAACCAAGTACAGCCAATGATTCTAGAACAATCCCAAGTACTTTAAAACCTACAGAATATCTAAATGATCAGTTTATGTCATCTGTAGGATTATATTCTAATAATGAATTAGAGAAAGCTAGATTTAGTAAATATTCTAGATTTGGTAGACCTCTTGATCCTTATGGAAAGTTAAATGATTGTAGAGAATATTTGTTCTTTGTTAAACCTGATCTTCATATTGCAGTGCCAGCAAAAGAAGTTGGTATTGTAGATGAAGTAGTAAATATACAGACAGATAATGGTAGACGAAAAAAGACTAGAATGAAAGTTGCTAAGTCTGAAAGTGTATATAATTTAGGTTTATCTTCTGGAGGCTCTCTTTATTCTAAGTCATTAGATACTTATAATAATTTAACTCTTAATCCTCAATTAGATAATAATTCTTATTTCAGAGAATTAATTACATCTCATCCAAATGTAATAAGACAACTACAGAGAAGTGCTCCTGGTACTGATAATTTTTCTACTGTAGACCCATTTTGTCATTTATTAAGCTTCTCTGTAAATAGTTATCTTGAAATGCCAGGATCAGAAGCTTCTACTTTAGATAATCCATCTACAATATTTGGTACAAGTTATGAATATTTAAAAGATGCAGAAGAAGCAGATGAAAATCCTTCTTTTTCTCTTGAATTTTTAGATAATAAGTATCTTGATACTTATCATTTTTTTAAAGCTTATACTGAATATCATATAGCAAGAAAAAGTGGTTTAGTAACTCCTCCATCTAGAGATTATTACAGATATAAAAGACTCCATAATACAATGGGTATATATAAATTTATTGTAGCAGAAGATATGGAGACTATTATTTATTATGCATATTTCTGGGGAGTATTTCCCACATCTTGTCCTAGAGAAACATTTAGTGATCCTTTATTTAATGATGGACTTACTTTTTCTGTTAGTTTTAAATCTGCTTTTATGGAAGATATGAATCCCATTATATTAAAGCAGTTTAATAAACTTATGGGAAATGTAATAGATGCTTATGGAATAAATAAAGAAGTATGGCTACCTGTAGTAAGACAAAATGCTTTCTCTCAAGAATTATATGCCTCTAAAATTGGGCAACTTCCTACAAAAGTTGGCGATAATTCTTATGATACAGCATCTTTAGGAACTCCTAATATTTTAAATGGAATGTATCCTACAAGTATGATTGATGGTGAATTACCTGTAGCTGCTTTAGTAGATGGAAGACAATTCTCTACTAATCAGCTTAGTGTCAATGCAGATAGACCAAAGTATAAATTAAGATGGTATGGTATACCAAAGGAGACACAAGTCAATGGCTAAGAAATCAGTAAATTCAGATATCTACAATTTATCACAATTAGTAGATGACGTTAAAAAGACTTTTATAGAAAATGAGACTGATGAGACTCTGGCCATTGGAATGTATGGTTATATTGGTGCTCTAGAGTCTCATAGATTACAAACTCAAGTCCAAATGACTGGAGAGTTATCTAATGAATCATTTCCTTCCAGAGCAAGACTTGAGAGAAATGTAATTACTCATGCTATAATGGCTAATATTGAGGACATTAATGCTATTCCTGCTAAGATGACTATATATCTGATTCTTAAAGAATCAGATGTTGATTATTATCTTAACAGATCTACCAGTACATTTACTATTGATAGGGAATGCCCAATATATATTGGTGATTATGAATTTCACTTAGAATATGATATTATTTTAAAACAGATTTATATTCCAGATAAAGATGTAAATACTTATGCAGCTTGGTATAATATTCCAGATAGAAGAGAAGTACCTACTTCTTCTGTAGATCTCTCTACTGGTAATCCTTATATTTCTCCTCCCGCTATTGTTAATATTGGAGGGCAAAATTATATTTATATTACTACTACTTTATCTCAAGTTTCTCATACTGTAGAACATAAGAAACTTGTTACTTCTAATATTGTTGATAATAAAACTCTTAATTTTGAATTTGAAGATCAGTTAGCATATTTTGAAGTAGAAGTTGACGAATCAGATGAGGTAAAGTATTTACAACCTGTCTTTGAAGGTGCTAGTGTACCAGATAATGCTTATATGTATTATTGTTGGTATCAATATATTGATACTAATCTTATCAGAATAAGATTTGATAGAAAATCTTATATGCCTGGTCTTAATGCAAATATTAATGTACTTATTAAGACTACTAAAGGTTTAGATGGTAATTTTGACCATAGAGGTCAGATTGCCGTATCTTTATCCTCTGATAATTATGGATATAAAAATATTCCTATGATATTAGATCCTGTTACTTCTTCTGCTAATGGTAGAAATAGAAAATCTAAAGAAGAATTACAGGCTTTAATTCCTAAAGAATTACTCTCTAGAGGATCTTTAACTACTATTACTGATCTAAATAACTATTTCTCTACATTAGATACAGAAGATGGTAGAATAGTAATTCAGAAAAAGATTGATAATCAGATAGAAAGAGTTTATTATGGTTATATGGTAGCTAAAGATAGTAATAATAACATTATTCCTTCTAATACTATAGATCTTAAAGTAGGATTAGAAGATTTAGTATCTACTAGAATTCCTGGATCTTTATCTGATAGATATACTCTTAAATCTGGAGCTTGTATTAAATTAGATGAAAATGGAATGGGATATATAAATCATAATCCTCTTCAGGCTACTCAAGAAACTTTAGTAGCTGGAGCTGTAGCTAGAGGTCAATTAGTTAATGGATCTTTTAAAGCTAAGATTATTGATGCTACTGTAGATAGTGTATCTGCAGAAGTATTAGTAGATGGTAATTCTGCTGGTTGTATTGTAATACCAGATAATTATACTTTATATCCAAATTCTGCTAATCCTATTGATGTAGAAGATTTTATGCTTATGTCAGTAGGAAAAAGATATCTTTATAAGTTTGAGTATGTAACCAAACAAAATGATCCTGTTATTAGATTACAAGATTCAGAATTAGATTGTTTAGATTTTATTAAAGGATATTACTATATTCCTGGATATGAAGAGAATAAAACATATTTTGATTCTATTCCTATTGCATTTAGAGGATATGAGAAGAATACAAGAATTGTTATTGCTCTTGAATATAGATTAAATAATAATCCTAATAAAGTTACTACTTTTAGAAATGGTAGTCTTTATACATCTTTAAATTCTAATAAGACTACTGGAGATTTTGATGATATAGCTGCAATCTGTGGTGTATATACTAGAATTCTCTATGCAGATAATTATGATACAGAAACTTTTGAAATTATAAGAGAAGAAAGTAATGAATATACTATCAATATTCTTCAATCCTTTGAAGGAGAAAAGACTATTGATATTTGGGCTGAACAAGGTTTAGTTACTTTAACTGTATCTCAGACCGATAATATAATTGAGAATGTATTTGCTATTTCAGAATTAGATATTTCTGGAGATGATTTCTCTCGTATTATAAAAATTGATGGTTATGTAGAAGAAACTAAACTTTATGTTAGAGATCCAGAAGCTTATGTAAGATATCAGACTCTTATATTAACATCTAATGATGTAGAATATAAATATACATCTTATATTCCTTCGCTTAATGCTACTAATATGCCTACTGTATTAAGAGAAGGTGATATAATTGAATTTAAATATACTTATAGATCTCCTAATAGTAATACTCAACCTAGAATTGATATTATTCTTTCTGAAGGATTGGAATATGTACCATTCTCTCATTCTATAGAAAATGAAGAGTATGAATATGCTGTAGAACCTGTAGAAAAAAATATTAGAAATGAAGGATTTACTTATACTAATCCATATGCTATTAGTATAAATGGATATCATTTATATTCAGCATTTTACATGATGTCTATGGATGAAAATCCTTATTTACATTATGATTATGTATATGAAGGATCTGATATTCAGTTTATTGCTAATAATATCAGATGGACTAGAGACTTCTTAGGAGATAATAAAGAAACATATCATCTTAGTTTTAATGCTATGCAATCTGTACAGGAAGATTTAGGATTATTCCCTACAGATGAATCAGGTAATAAGACTACTCCTTTAGTTAAAGCTATAGTTTTATTCTATAAGAATGATATACCTTATAGATATAGAACAATGAATTTAACTTCTTGGGATGAAACGACTTATACTTTTACATTTGAACAGGATTTCTACGCTACTGATGTATTTGATAATGATAATAATATTAAAGTAGAAAATATGACTCCTATTAATGTAAGAGAAGATAGAGTATTTCAGTGTAAATTTACTTGTGACTTTAGAGAGTATAATTTAATGTCAGATGGTAAGTTTACAGAAAAACTTTCTGATTTTATTGCTAGATTTGATATCACTGGAGATATAGAAGACTACTATTCTACTAATGAGAAGATTTTTAGCTTTATAGTAGAAGGAGAAAATACTAATCATGAAGAAGTTTATATCTCTATGAATGAAGCTTTTGTAGAAGAAGAAAGTATATTAGTAACAGTAAATGGTACAGAATATCAGATTAGAGCCGAAAAAACTTATATAGAATCTGGATTCATGGAGCCTACTAGTAAGATGGTTATTTATATGCTCTGTGGATTAGGAGATTATTCTAAATATAATTTAATGAACTATGTACCTCTTATTGACAGAAATTGGACAGTAACCAATATCTATGATGTAGTAAATGGTGTTACTATGTATCATAACTATTCTGGTATTATGGGTTCCCAGATAGTTCCATATGGAACCACTAATACTGATGAAGAAGGTAATAGTACCATGACATTAGAGGGGTACTATATTTATAGTGTACCTGTATTAGGATACGATTACTGTAATAATGAAATTCTTGTACAAGAAGCTATAAATGGATTAAATTATAGAAAATCTTATATAGATTCTGTAATAGATAAATTAGAAAATTCATTTGGAATTGATTTTAAATTATTTAATACTTATGGTCCTTCTCATACTTATTATATTATTAGGGATACTAATGCTAATAATATTCTTGATGAAGAGAAAGAATATATTGATAGAGTAAATCTTACTCTTAACTTTAGAATCAAGCTTCAGTCTAGTAAAGATTCTTACACTAGAGATAATATTATTAAAGATATTAAGGAATATATGGAAGATCTTGATAAATTAGGTGAAGTCCATATTCCTAATTTAGTAACTCAGATTACTAATACTTATAAAGAGCAAATTGTGTATTTTGAATATCTTGGATTTAACTCTTATGGAGCAGATATCCAACACATTTATAGAGATGATGATAATGAAATAGATATCCATATTGCACCTGAGTTCCTCAATGTAACTAATGTATTTGATGATGATGGAACTCTTAGTCCAGATATCAATATTTATGTATCTGGTATGTAAAACTTACATATAAAAATGATTCTAAAGGAGAATTATTATTATGGGACTCAGAGAAGATAGAAATTATCTTAAAGAAAGAAAAGAATTTAAAAGAACTCTTGCTGAAAATGCTAGAAAGCAAGAGATTGAAAATATGAATAAACTTAGAGAAGAGATTGATAATGCTAAGCTTATGCATGAAGCTAAGATTGATAACTTCTATACTTATAAAGCTGATGTAAAGAAGACTCTTCTTACTGAAGCTCTTGGAAGAATCTATAAAGGTTCTATTTTCCATATTACTGATAGAGAAGCTGCTCTTTGTGATAGCCTGCTTGGTAGCTATATTGAATCTACCGGTGTAGATACTATTCTTAAGAATATGAGATTTTCTAAATCTGGTCTTCTTGTAAGTATTTATGAAGCAGAACAGGAAGCTTTTGATGATATTACTAAGGATGCAAATGCTGAAGATGTAACTTCTCAAACTATTGATCCTAAAGCTATTGAAGATTTCTGGGATAATATTGATAAGAATAATGATATTGATGATGTCACTAATATGATTAGACTTAGAGTATCTAATGCTGAAGAAGATTTTATTAATAAGAATCAGGCTGATAAAGAAGATATCAAAACTATTCTTAAAGATACAGCAGAGAGAGTTCAGAATGCTAAGGCTTCAAATGATAATGATTATTCTGAAGCTGTAGAAGAGTCTGAAATGAGAATTGCTAAAGATAAGATTTATAATATTCAGCATGAAAGCTATCATAATGTATTTGATAGAATGGTTAGAAATATTTCTGAAGCTGTATTGAAAGATCAAGTTATCAAAGAACAATTTAGTCTTGATAATGGTAGACTTGATATGGATAAGATTGTAGAATCTGCTAGATGTATGTATACTCTTCTTGAGATGGTATCTAGTCTTAAGATTGAAAAGGTAGATTCTGAATATATTGAATCTGCTCTTAAATCAATTAAATAAAATAAAAGGAGTAGGGTTTTATCCCTACTCCTATATTTATTTAGTAACAGCAACTTTATCAATTAAATTTTTCACATCTCTTATCTTCTTTTTTCTATATTTATTTCTTTCTTTTCTAAAAGTTTTCTTTTTCTTTTTTGTATTAACTGGAAGTTTCTTATATGATTCTGCATTATCAGATTTCCATTTATCATGTTCAATAATATATTGAAGCATCGATAAAATATCTTTTTTGCCTTTATAATTTTGCTTATGATAATGATACTGTATATGTTTATTCTTTACTTTTAATTTAGATATTTTTTCTGAATTAGCATGATATAATTCTACTCCATATCTTGTTGGTTCTGTTGTAATTTTCCAAGCTGATGTTATATTATCTATAAACATAGCATCATCTTCTATATACATCTTCATATAATTATGAAGAATAAATCTATCAATTTCTTCTTTATCTTTATTATAATAAGATACTAATTTTGAACATCTATAACAATGTTCATATCCATGGAGTCTTGCATCATTTTTAGAACTAAATAAAATTATATCTTTTTCAGGAATAGAATTAACACAAATACAATCTTTATAGTGAAATACTTTTCTTTTGGAATCTCCTATAACAGTAAGACTCATGTATTAAACCTTCTCTCCTAAATTCTTATAATAATATTATCTACTCCTATAGATGTAACATTAACCATACTGGAAGTAATATTAATATTATCTTTAGATATAGCAGATATAGTTTTTTGTATTACAAAAATTACTTTATTTAAATAAAAAGCTGAATCTCTATATCCAGAATCATTAGAAGGATTATATTTTACATTAATATCAAGACCACCATATTGATTATTAATAAATCCTACATTATTAGCATCAAGATATATACTAAGATTATTAATAAGCTCCGTTCTAAATTGAGGTAAAGAATAAATATTTTGTCTAAGATAAGAGATGGTAGAAGTAATATTATCTGATTCTAAAACTGTCATGGTTCTACCATCCTTTATTTTTATTCTTTAGTAGTATTTTCTACAGAATTAGATTCTGTCTCTTCTTCTGTTTCATCAAATTCAAAATCAATATCACTTTCTGGAGTGATAATATAACCAAATTTATTTGCTACTTCTACAATAATATCTTCTGCATCCCCAATAGATACATGAGTATAAATCCAATCAAGAAGAGTAAAAGCAAGTCTAAAACAATCAATAGTTACATTTTTAATTCTTCTATCAAAAGCTTTATAGTATTTATCAAGAACTTTAAATTTAACATAGGTTTTACCAATTTCTTCATCATATGTATCATCTTCAGCGCATTTAACTGTAGCTGTAAACTCATTCTTCATTTTAAAATCTTCACAATTTTTAATTTTAAAATATTTAGAATTATTAGAAACTTTCTTTGTAATAAATTTAATAAAATCTTCTTTAGCATTGCAAAGAGTTCCTTCGGTAACTTTAGTTTCAATATTAACATTTTTCTTAATCATTTTTATATCTCCCTATTAATAAGATTATATTTTAATATTGTAATGTATTATTATAAATTATTATTTATTATTTTTCCATATCTGCAAAATTCTTTTCAATCTGTTCTTTTCTCTTATCCCAATCTTTTCTATGCATATCAATTAAAAAAGCAATATTACATGCAGCATGCCAAAGAGCAGGTAAGCCAGATTCAGAATCAACAGCATCTTCATTATCAATATATTCTAAAATATGTCTAAGTAGTGCATCTTTATATCTTCTTTTAGATACATTAATCCAATTAGCGGGTTTATATTTCTTAGCTCCAAACATTCTAACTTCAGTAATTGCTCTTATAATTTCTGTAGGCATAAGAGTAATCTGAAGTTTACCTTTATCATACTTAGCAGCATCACCTTTTTTATTTAATTCTTCAGGATCATGCTTTATAAGTTCAGTTTTTTCAGTAGAAACAGTTCCATTATCAAGAACAATAGAATTTGGTAATACATTAATGTCATACCAATACCCATTTATATACATCTGAGTATATCTAGGATCATTAGGATTTACTCTAGTTTCGTAATTTTCTGGAATTCTAATATCAGATCCTGTAGTTTCATTATTAGTATTAATAGTAGCAGATTCAGATAATTTATATTTATTATAATAATCATCTGTTGCTGAGTTTTTACTACTAGTAGAACTAATTTCTATATTATCTAAAGTAAGAGATTTACCAGTTTCTTCACTAGTAGCTGGTGTATCATCTAATATATTATCAATTTGATTATTTATATTTTCTTTTTCAAAGCTATTAAAATCAACCATTTTATATTTTTTATCCTCCTTTTAAAAATGTAAATAACCAGTATTATCTAAATAATTTATAGGATAATCTGGATTATAATCTTTTCTATTAATTATCTGATTATAATGTTGATAAGAAGTAACACAATTTAAATATTTAATATAAATTTCTACTCTAGGCAATATAGAATAATACTTATGTACTTCTCCATCTGTTACTAAATTATCATCTAACCAAATATTAGCATTAAACATATCGGTATATTTTTTACCAATATTATCCCAATCTGGTTTATTTATATGCCTATGTAAACCAACTTCTGCTAATAAAATATCAGTTTTATTAAAATATGTAGGAGTTTTGAAAAATACATTTATACAAACTTGACATGGAGTTTGAATAAAATTATTTAATTGTATTAATTCAGAATCTATAAGTTTATGCATAAATTTATGATCTTCTGCTGCATTAGGAGAAAATACATGAACAAAACTCCCTCCACCTAAAGCAAGATTCATATAATTTTGTCTATTAATCATTCTAAAACGTGGGCGTTTAGCCCCTTCTGGATCTTCATAAAGAATTATTTTATAATTATAATAAAATAATTGAGATTCCATAACTCTGTATCGTTCTATAATATCATCCATTTTTTGAGGAGAAAGTCTCATAGAATCGATTAAAAAAGAAATACGTTCATTAAAATCTCTTGGAATAGAAGAATATTTAGATTCATATTCTTCCATTTTTAATATTCTTGATTTTTGTTTTGCCAAAAAATTCACCTCATTTATAATTATACACAGGTTATTTATAAAATAAAAAAATATAATAGAGGTAGAAGATATCTTCTACCTCTATTATTTACCATCCTAAACTTCTTACATCAGAAAAGTTTCCTAATAAACCAGCTGCTTTTTGAGCTAATGTTCTCTTTACTCCTCCCCAAAAATCATCTACATAATCTCTAGGAGCATCTCTTAATATCATAGCAGCCATCTTTGCTAATCTAGTGAATTCATAGTCATTTAGATTAACTCCAGCCATTGTAGCTAAGTAATCCATTTCTGCAGTATTACAAATCAATCCCATCATTTTAGATATAAACATATCTGAATATAAATCTTTTAAAGTTATAGTTACATCAGCAGTATATGGTTGTCCCATAACATTCCATCTATCAGGACCACCTTTTGTTATTGATAAGGATTGTATAATTCCAAGATCACAGTTAAATATAGATTTATATGTAGCTCTTACTAAGAAAGGAGCTTCATAAGAATTAGCTCCATTTCCTACTTGTCTAGGACTAGCCATAGAGACTAATAATACTAAAGGCATATATATATTTAAGAATATACTTACAGGATCAGGATCTGGAGATCTTAATTTAAGATTTATATTATAAGATTTAGAATAAGAAGAACCAGACCAAATCTCAGGGAATATAATTTTACCACCAGAAACTATAGTAGTTAATTCTCCAGTAATTCTGGATAATAAATTCTTTCCTACTAAAGCATCTGATAATTGACCTGCAGCATCAGCTAAGTTAGTTCCTAATTCTGTTACTGCAGATCCCATAGCTTTCATAAGACCACCACCATCTTTAGTACCTAATATGAATTGAATTTCTCTTGCTGTCTGAGAGAATCCATTAGCAGTCTGAGCAATCATAGATTCTGTGGTATCATTACTAAAATCTTCACTAATAGAAGTTTCTGCATCTAAATAAAAAGGAACAACACAGTTACTACCAAAGATTTTAGTAAAATCGGTAGACATAAAATGCTCAATATCTAATTTATATAATTGCTCATCTTCATTAGTACCAGGAATAGGTACAGATATATCTTGTATACCCATATAGAAAGCAAGAGCTCTTAATGCAGTATTAGCATACTTTTTATATTCTGGAAAATTCTGTGCAAAAGTATAGTATCTTCCCTCTTGATCAGTGCTGCTATTTCTATCACTATCACGATGGTCATTATTAAGAGCATCATATAGATCTTGTGCTAATCCTAATGCTATTCCTCCTTTATTATGACCTTTATACATAAACATAGGTTCCCCAGGAGTTAAGAATAATATAGGCATAACAGATAAAATTTTCTGACTATATTTTCTTCCTACATGCATATCAGTATCATTTGCTGAATTTGGATTCTCTTCCATTATAGGATCAACATCAGAAGAAAATTGATAAGGAATACCAAATATGCCAGTAATATTATCTGTTATTTTTTTAGCATAATTAGAACTAGATTTTTTACCATTAGCTTGATATATATTGCTATTATGTCTGAGATCATCTACAAGATCTGAATAAGATTCATATGTAACTTGATGTCCATATAATTCTTCAAATTCTGCATTATCATCTATATTATCTTCTATTGAAGTATCTACATATTCATATCCAGGATTAGACGGAGCACTACTACTTTCATCTGGAGAGGCAGAAGGAGTCTGAGTATCTTGTGTATTAGTACCGGTATTATCAGTACTAGGAGTATCAGTATTAGGATTATCTGTTGAAGGATTATCAGGCATTTTATTATACCTCCATTACTAATTAATATGGAGTTGGGCTATTAAACCCAACTCCAATAATATTAAAGTGAACTTGAAATAGCATCTAATTTCTGAATAATAGCAGATATATCAGAATTGATATTACTTACTTTATCCTGATTTTCGATACTAGTAGAATTAGAATTTACTGTAGCAGTAATTCCAGCTAATTTAGAAACAAGATCAACAATAGTAGGCAGTGCAGATTCATATTTACTATTCTCTGCAATAATCTTTAAATACTCAAGAATACTATTAAGAGAAGTAGCAACATCATTAGGAGCACTATAATCTATAGAATGATTTACAGCTCTAGATGAAGTTAAAGAATAATCAGAACTATTATTTGTTTGCCTAGCTATATCAGCTGCAATTAAAGGATCTACTTTATATTTTTTAGTATTTTTGTTTTTAGATGATTTTGTAGCTCCGCCTATAGGAGTCCAAAGACCGGAACCAGCAGCAGTTTTATTCATCATTGATCTTATAGCTTCATTATCAGCTTCCCAAGATTCAGCAGCTTTGCCATATAATTCATAATATCCGCCTTCATAGTCAGGCCGTCCAAAACCAGTAAGTTTATTGGCTAGAGTAGATCCATCTCCTATCTTAAAATGATGTCTTGCAACCATTCCACCATTACGATTATATTCATTACCACTACCAGTATTTCCTTCTATGGTATGAATAGTTCCATCAGGATCAACTTTTTCTACTAACCCGATATGAGAAGCTTTATTATTTGTAAATATTACAAAATCTCCTGGTAAAGCATCTTTTTCATAAAATGCTCCTGCTTTTTTAAATTGATTTTTAAATGCTGTAACACCTACTTGCACAGGACCTCTAAGAGCTATATCTCTAGCTTTTGCATTACCATTATAATTTTTATCCATTAACCATGATACAAATGATGCACACCATGGTTCCTTATCATAACCAGTAAATTTACCATAATCAGTAATATTACCTGAATTTGGTTTTCCATATGAACTATCATTTGGATCGTTGCATACACCACCTTCTTCGACACCAAGTTGAGATCTAGCTATATCAATATAACTAGCAGCTGTTCCCTTTCCTGGTGGGGTTGGTAAAGCTTTACCAGGTTCTAAGTGCTGCATACGATGAAAATCTCCAGCAGATCCTGAAGCTCCACCTACAAATTTATATAATGGTAATCCAGAACCTGAAGCAGTAGCTCCACTCCAATCAGGTCTACCAAATCCAGTGAGTTTTTTATCCATGGAACTTCCATCGCCTAAAGTCCACTGATGTCTAGCAACAACACCACCATTACGGTTAAATTCATTGCTAGATCCAGTATTACCTTCAATTGTAGAAATCTGTTTTCCATTAACAGTTTCTACAATACCAGTATGAGAAGATCCATTTTTAAATATTACAACATCACCAGGTTGAGGTTCATTTGTCATTGCACCAGCACTTTTGAAATTATCCCAAAGACCTGATACAGCAGCAGAAATGTTTCCTTTTAAAGCTTTATTTCTAGCAGTTTTATCACCATTAAATGTTTTATCCATAACCCAGGATACAAATGAAGCACACCAAGGTTGCTTATCCATTCCCATAAATTTACCATAGTCTGTAATATTACCAGAGTGGGGAATCCAGTTACCACTCTTATCTTTTTCACCAAGTCCACCTTCTAAAACACCAAGTTGAGATCTAGCAATTTCTATCATAGAATGAGGAGTACCATAACCAGTAGGATAAGGTTTTGCATGTCCATCATCTCTATCATCATAATCATATTCACTTGATGCACCAGCAGCTGATTTACCACCTATATATTTATATAATGGTAATCCAGAACCAGTTCCAGTTGCTGTAGTTGTTGATGAAGATGTTGATGGCTGTTCTGTAGTATATCTCTTAGAAAGAATATATCTTTTTGCATCACTATTAGCATCAGTTACAATAGGTCCAACTCCAGAGCCATGACCAGCTCTTTTTCCTTGACCCATATACATCTCTACGTGACCAACTCTATATTTTCTTCCAGAAGAAAATCCAGAAGTAGGTCTTGAATAAAGAAGTAAATCACCAGGTCTTAATCTATCAAGATTTGGTCCTGATGAGGTTTGCTGTAATGGATCACCACTTGTATATTTATCAACAATTATACCATTAGAACTATCTAAAATTTCTGGTGTAGAACCACCAGGATTAACACCAATCGAATTTTTAAGAACCCATTGAACAGTAGATGAACAGTCTGAACTTCCTTTAGATGGATCTCTTGCACCACTCATAGAATAATGAGATGTACCAAGAATAGAATTCATCTTTTGCACAATAGCATTCTCTTGTGTAGTATTGCCACTAGATGTTGCTACGCCACCAGAATTTGATGATGTATCAGCTGTTGTTACGCTTGCATCGCCATTAGATTCAGTTCCAGCATTAGCTCCAAGACTAAATCCACCTGTAATAAGTTTAAATATACTTGCAGCAGTTCCACTAAGCCCTTTTCCAACAGCTTGAAATACTTTACTGAATGCACTACTAAGAATACTAGAAAGATTAGTACCTCCAGGAGCTCCAGATGAAGCAGCTGCTGCAGAACCTTGTGCATTACTACTACTATTAGAAGAATATCCAGATGGGGCTGTTACATTACCAGAAGCATCAATTTCATAATGAGCTTCTCCATGTTTCTGACGCATTTCATCAGAAATATATCCAAATGGATCAGATTTATCATCCGGGAATAATGAGAATTTCCAATCTGAACCATATACATTTTTGATAGGCATACCAAGAGTATACATAGATCTATCTTTAGCCCAGCTTGGTGTATTTTTTGCTCTTGCTTGGAATCCCATTCCCTTAGTGAGTCCAGTAGATTTTCCATTAATTATTGCTAAATCAGCAAAACAATCATGTTCATCTACATATCTAGGTAAAGTTCTTTTACCATTATTAAATACATCTGTAGCAGCAGCAAGAGCAGAAGGTTCAATTTTAGCACTACCATTAAATCCTTCTTCATATCTTGTTGCTCCTTTAGCAAACCAGCCGCCTTTAAGATGTTTAATAAGGTTTTCTGCATTAGCCCTACTATCATCTTTCATATCAACTTGGTTTGCCATTAATGATGCTTCTGCATATCTACCTTGAATTCCACCTTGCTCATTCTGAATAATATTAGCAGCACCTTTTAATTGTTGCTCACTAAGATTATATTTCGGGAATTCAAGAACAGGTCCAGAAGCTGTACTAGAAGATGAAGTACTTACACCTGCAGTTGTTGTTCCAAAACTAGTATTAGCTGGAGGATTAGCAGAAAACTTATTTAAATAAGTTTCTCCATAACTCTTTCTTGTACCAGTCTGTTTTTGCCATTCAGAAGGACTTTCAAAATCTTTAAGTACAAGATCAGATGCTTCTTGTAAATTATTAGTTGTAGTAAGAGTTTTATATACTCCAGGATATTTATTTTTAAGCTCATATACAAGATATTCTAATTGCGTATTAGGATCTGCTATAGATACGCCTTTAGATTTAACAAGATCATACAATCCTTCTTTTCTAGAAGGAGATGTCCATTGAACAAGTCCATAGCCATATTGATAATCTTTACCACTACTATTTTTATCTGGATATCTTGGATGTAAGAAATGAGTTTTATCTAAAGTACCATTATCAATAGCAGCAGTATAAGATTCATCGGTATAATTACCTTTACCTGTTTCTCTTAATCTATTGGCACAAAGCTTTTCTAATTTATTAAAAGTAATTCCAGATTCACCATAAAGATTACCCATTAATCCAGCTGTACCAGCATCTGTAAGTCCAGCAGATTTAAGATAATTCCATACAGCACCATCAGATTCTTTAACTGGATTACTACCACCACCAGTAAGTATTCCAAGTTTAGCATTATTAAGAATCTTTTTATTATATACAGTAGGAGCTCCTAATTCTGGATCATCAATAAGTATATTTCCTCTTGAATCAGATCCTCTAGCTACAACATAATGAGGATTTGGTCCAAATGGAGAATTTACTTTAGATTTATTAGATCTATCCTGTCCAAGTAATATAGTAGGATTACCTGACCCAACAGCTCCTCTAATAGAATTTTTAGAATTAGTATAAGAAGTTCTAATTCCATTTGCTCCTAATATATCAGAGAAATAAGATGCTCTTGTACCTACACCAGAAGATCCAGCTACATATCCACCAGCTTCTGCCCAAGATACGGCATCATCAAGATTACCACCTCTACCATATGCTCTAAGCACAGTAGCAGCAGTAGCAGGACCACAGCCATTTTCATCTACATTAGAAGAACCAAATTTTCTATTAGAACCTCTTTGGGTAACATGAATGCCAGATCCAGTTCCAGTAACAAAGTTTTTAACTGTTGTAGCAGCATCATCTACTATAGTTGTAGCGGTATTCCAACCACTAGATACTTTATTACCAACCCAATCTACTTTATCTTTACCCCATTCTATAGCATCTCCAACTTTATCGCCTATGAAACGTATAGCTCTTACAACTTTAAGAGCCATTTCCATAATTCCACCAGTAAGAGATACTATACTATTATTAATACCAGAATAAATATCTGAATTATCTTTAACTAAGAAAGATTCTACAGTAGATTTATAAGTACTAAAATCTTTAGAATTATCAGAATATTCCCAAAGTTTAGATACCACATTTTTAATATCGGGAATAGAGCTTTTAGCTTTTGTAAATATTTCACTAATTTTATTTCCTAATGCATTTATAGCTGTAGGAATTAAATAACTAAATTTATATCCATAATTAGCTATTGTAGATATTACTCCAGTTTCACTACCAGCATCAGAATTATCAGAAGATATTAATCCTTTAAGATCTCCTGCTATCATATATTCTCTAGTAGCTTTTCCAATAGCACCAATATTATTAGCTTCTTTTACTACAAATTCTGCTACAGATTTTATTCCGCCTACAATCTTATGACCTATAAACGAATATACTGTAGGCATAGTAAGAGCAGCTGAAGTTGCAACATTAGCAGCTGTTGATACAACTCCAAAAGGATTATCTTCACTTACTGTAGATTTATTTGTCCAAAGACCAACAATATCTCCAGATTTAAAAGAATCAATATTTTGAGATACGGTATCCCCAATATCTTGAGCGATAGTTCCAGCTATTTCAATATAGGGTTCAATTGCAGTTTTAACTTTATTAGCTAAATCTTTTATAGAATTTCCAATCTTAATTCCTGTATATTTTATAAATAAACCAGGAACTATAGCTACTTTAGCATTATTAGATATAGCATTTGTAATTCCATAAAGAGGATTATCTTCCTTGATTTTAGGTTTAACATTAATAACATCACTCATCTTAGAAGATCTATTTATAAATACTTTTTCCATATCACCAGCAAGACCAGTGACAGCAGTTATAGCTTCTTTTAAGTAATCTTTTCCTTTAGCTAATTTATTTCCTGCAGCAGCTATTAAGTTTTTAGCACCATTAGCAACTCCTGTACCAAAATTCTTAATACCTTTTATAGCTTTAGATCCTGCAGATTTAACAGTAGTAACTGCTTTAGAACCTAAATTTTTAGCTCCTTTTGCAACTCCAACTCCAAAATCTTTTACTTTACCAATAGTACCACCAATAGCCTTTTTAACTTTTTCTTGTGTTGTATATTCACCAAGTTCATTATGAACATATTCTTCAAGAGTAGCTCCAGGATTATTAGTAGCTTTTCTATATTCCTCAAGAGTAATCTTAGCTTCAGCTCTAGCTTTATCTAATCCACCAAGATCAACTCCAAATTTATTAAATACCCAGTATAATACATTAAATAAAACTTCAGTAGGTATAAGTCCTCCAATTCCGGGAATAGCATAATTAATAGCATTTAATGCAGCTGCCAATAATCTTTGAGGAATTGTGGGATCTATAGTAATGCCAAGAATAACTTTTGCTCTAGGTTTTTCAAAACCATCTTCAAGAGCAAGAATAATTCTTCCTATATATACAACAGTACCAATAGTACTTAATAATTTGCCAAGACTAGCACCACCATTTTGTGCAATAGCTTGACCTGCTGTTTCTGCAGCTTCATCTGCAGCAGCTCCAGCTTGTTTTATACCAAGTTTATTAAATACCCAGTTAAAGATACTTTTAAGTCTATCAGCTATAGTAGAAATAAGACCATTATCAGCTACATCTGTTAAGAAATTAGTAGCTCTTTTTCCAAGATATTTCTCCGAAAATGATCCAAATACGGAACCACCTTCACCAGTAGTAAGTTTAGTGGCACCTTTCTTAACAAATTCTGAAACTTTTGGAAGATTAGACCCTAATTTAGAAGCATATTTCATAGGAGCAGCTAAAGCTTTTCCTACAATAGGAATATTTCCTACAGTACCTCCTACTACTTTAGCACCTATAGATCCAATTTTCCCACCAAAAGCCATTCCAGAAACTAAATTAAAACCAGTAGTTTTAATTCCTCTGTCTACAGCATAATCTGATACAAAATCATCTTTATCATAAGCAAGCATATTACGATTTCTAATGACATTTTCTACATCTTTAGATCCATAATATGCTCTTTCTAAAGGATTCATATCTTTACTACTTTTAAGAGTAGAAAGATCTATACCTTTACGAACTCTAGAGTCTTTATCTGTTCCTTCTAACTTATCATGAGCTTTATTAAATAACCATCCAAGACCAACAGCAGATAAAGCTGTAGCTAATCCACCACCAGTAATAAATTCTCCAAGGCCTTTAGTAATAGCTCCACCGATACCAGAAAGGGCTCCAGATAATCCACCACCAGCAAGATTACCAAGTAAACCACTTATAGCACTAGTAATAGGAGATAAAAATCCACCAATAGCACTAGCGGCTCCACCAAGTAATTTCTTTAATTTATCAAATATTGTTTCTTTCTTTTCTTCTTTATTAATACCAAAAATTCCTTTAAGACTTGTAAGAAGACCTCCACCAAGAAAGAAATTATAAAATCTTGTTCTAAGATTTTTCTCTTCCTTTTCTTCATTCTTCTTATCCTTAGTTTCTTTATTAGATAAATCAGGAACCCATTTACCACCTCTAAATTCTTCATTTTCTCCAGTGGTAGGATTCTGTCTTGTATCTCCTTCTTTGGGCCCAGAATTTTCAGAAGATTTACTTTCTTCACTAGGAATTTTTGTATTTTCTTTAGCTTTATCAAAAGAATTTTTTTCAGGTAAATTAACTCCAAGATGTTGAGCAATAGCTTTAACAGGAGTTAAAATATTTTCAAGAATAGTATTTCTTTTATCATCAAGAGGATGTTCATTTTTATCTTGCTCTATTCTATCTGCAAGAGTTTTATTTTCATCTTGTATCCATTTCTCTCTATCATTTTCACTAATTTTTCTTAAATCAGCATTTGTCTGACGTCTTAATTTAAGTAATTTTTTATCGCTAAGCTTACCAGATAATCCTCTAAGATCATAACCTTTATATTCATCCTTAGAGAATTCTGCTTCTTGAGCAGCTCCCCAATTATCTAATTGATTATATCTTTCATTAAATTCTGCTTGTTTTGCAGTAAGTAATTTAATAGCTTCTTCGGCTCTTTTATTAGTTATACCTTTATATTTACCAGCTTTGATATCAGCTATTACTCTACTATAGTCTGTATGCTGAATACTCTTTTTATTAAAACCAATACCAACTTTAGTAGTTGTAGTAGCTCTTCGCATAGCTGATCTAAGAGCATTAACAATTTTAGGATCAGCAGCTCCACCATTATCTAATGTAGCTACCATAGTATCTGCTAAATCTTCTCTTTGAGAAGCAAGAGCTTTTCTAGCATTCTTTTCACTATTAGCATAAAAATGTACTCTTTGTACAAAATCTTTAGCACCTTTAATATTTCCAGATGTTTCATATGCTGCTAAAGTTTTATCATAATCGGTAGCTTTATCTCCCATTGCTGCTACTCTTTCGGCAGCAGAAGCAGAAGAATAACCCATCTTTATATTATGTCTATTAAGAGCATCACCAAGCCCACCAATACCTTTAAATGGAAGAGCTGCAAGTTTTCCACCAAAAGTTAAGGCTTTATCTCCAGTGAATCCAATAGCTGATAATAATCTACCAATAGTTTTATTAAATATTTCTCCAATATTTCTTCCGATACGATGAATTATAGATTTTATTCCACCTGTAACTTCATCAAGCATTTTAGTTCCCTTACCTTTAACCCAATCGGTAAGAGGATCAAAAAGTTTCTTTACATTTGTAAATATAGTATTTTTAAAGAAATCTTTTACTTTACCTATTCCAGTCTTTACATAATCAGCTAAGGGATCAACTACTCTAACTTTAAGTGAACCAATGATACCACCACGGCGTTTTCCATCTACACCTTCATTTCCAAATAATGCAGAAGATATGAATTCTTGTACTTTTTCTTGATGTGCAAGCATATCAATACCAGCACCAAGTACAAAACCACCAAGAAGTCCTCCAGGAGCAATACCCATAGCTCCTAATACTGATCCTATAGCTCCAGATTTGGTAAGTTTAGGTAATCTCTTTTTAATAAAATTAGAAACTTTAGGAGGAAGCATTCCTCCCTTACCTTCTTCATCACCAAAAAGTTTTTTAGATATATCATCAGAGTTCTTTAATACATGAACTCCAGCACCAATAGCAAATCCACCAAGAAGTCCTAATCCAGAACCAGTCATAGCACCAGCAATAATAGCTCCAATAGTACCAGAGGACATAGTTTGAGGAAGAGACTTCTTAATTACTTCCATTGCAGATTTAGCAACATCTTTACTATCTTTATATTTCTGCCCAAAAGCATTTTCTAAAGACTCATCAATTTGTCTACCTGCATTAATTACTTTCTTACCAATTTTACTATTTTTTGCATTATCATATAATTCTTGTTGTTTCTGCTTTTTTAATTTTGCTTTATATTCAACAGATTCTTTTATCTGATTAACTGTTGCTCTTATTTTATCAATACTAGCTTTTCCTTTAGCAGCTCCAGTATTAATAGCTTTAACTGCTGCTTCAATTTCTGATTCAGAAGCATCAGCAAATACTAATTCTTTAATTTTATCAACTATTTTTTTATTTTTATAAGGTTCTCCACCTTCTCTATAACTTCCCCAATAGTCATCTTTATTTCCACCCTGAGCAACCCATCTGCGATAATTCATAGCTTCTTGAGCTCTTTGAGATGACTTATTAGTTCTTCCTCTATAAAAAGGATTCTTCTCAGAAGGAATAATCATTTCTCCTTCTGATACAGACACCATACCAGATTTAGTAACAAAACCACCTCTAGCACCACTAGGTTTAGAACCTCTATCAGAGAAGAATTCTACTACTCGACCAGCAGATTGTCTAGCGTGACCCCATACAGATCTACCCATTCCTCTAACTTGATCTTTCATAGAACCAAAATATTCTCTACCAAAATCAGATTCTTTAAAATTTCTCCACTTTTCTCCAAGCCAGTTCTTTGCTTTATCTTTAAGCTCATCTATAGCTTTAGCAATATTTCCAGGAAGATCTTTAATAGCACCAAGTAAACCACCATTAGCAATCATCTGGTTAATATTATTATTACCAAAGAACATTTTAGAGAGTGCATCATTAAATTTATCTATTCCTCTAGTAAATATAGATGATCGTTCATCCTCTTTAGCTCTTTGTTCAGTTTTATTAAAAGAAGATTTTTTGAAAGTACCTTCTCTAGAATCATACTCATCGGTTATACGAGTAGTACTTGATCCCTCTCTTCTATTTCTAATTTGATCTTGTCTTTCTTCTTGTTCCTGTATTCTTCTAAGTTCTTCACTTATTGGAACATCATATCTATTATTTCTTCTTCTAAATGTTCTTCCTCTGCCTCTACTAAAATTCTGAGTACTTAAAGCATCCTCTAAGTATTTAAAAGAACTATAAAAACTCTGTAAATAGAAATAGATATCATGTCCTTTATTATCTTTAAGACCTAATATAGAATTGGTATAAGCTCCAGTTTTATTCATATTATAGCTAGCTTTAGCAAGACCAGAACCATTAGAGATCATACCAAAAGTTCCTTGACCTGCACTAGCCATAAATTTATTATTACCAACTCTACTATTATAAACAGCACTACTAAAAGATCCAGCATGTTTATTAAAAGATTTCTTTAATTGTTCAGCAGATCTTTTACTAATAATACCTTTTTGTGCAAGATCATTTAATACTGTACCAGCATCAGCAAAGGAGTCAATATTATTAAGAGTAAAATACTCCATTACTCTATCAAAATCTCTAGAAAGATCTAATGTTCCTTTAGATCTATATGTCATCATAGACTCACCAGTAGAAAGTTTAGCATTATATTCATCGATGAAATCTCTGGTAATAGTATCTTTTAATCTATAATTCTCTGAAGCAATAGCTTTTCTTCTTTCTTCTTTGAACTGTTTAGTTGCTTGATTAACAGTTTCCCACTTACCAGTTTTATAATTAAAGACTTTAGGAGTTCCTCCTAATTGAGAAATAATCATAGCTAACTGAGTAGGAATAACTTCAGTTAAGGCTTTTTTACTTTCTCCATCCCAATCGACAGGACCTCTATTATATTTGGAATGATCAATTTTCTTATTGGCTTTAGGAGTAATATCAAGCGCATCTAAAATAGCACTTAATATACCTCCACCTTTACCATAAATATCAGTTTTTCTATTCTTAGATATATTTCTAGCTCTAGTAGATATAGCAGCAGCTAATTGAGTAAATCCACCTCTAAGGATATCTTCTGTTCTATTAAGACTCTTACCAAATTTAGAAGATTGTAATCTATTAGTAAGACCAAATACTGCTAATTGAGCAATAGGAGAACTAATAGCTCCAGATTCAAAGATCATATCCAGCATTTCAGGGGATAAGAGATCTGAAAATGCTCCAAGTGCAGTAGAATTCATGAATTTAGTTTTAGCATGACTACCCCATTTTTTCAAATTAGGTAATCCATTACCAAATACATCTTCCCAAGCAGAAGTTTTATATCCAGTATTATTAAATCCTTTTTTCTTAGTCTCATATCTCTCTGTGAGAATTCTATTAATATTCTCTAAATATTTAGTCTGCATAGCCATTTCTGTAGTAGCAGCCTGATAGAAATTCCCAGAGTTGATAATATGAGTATTAATAGGCTTAGCTAAATCCTGATGAAGATTAAGAATACTAGTATTAATAACTGCTAAAGAGTTATTAACCATACCAAACATTCTGTTAGTAGTCTTAATACTAAGCTTAGTATTAGCTTTACTAGCTCTTACTATCTCATCAGTAGAAGCAGCAGTAAGTTTCTGCTGTGTCATAGAAAGAGAATTAATAGCTTTGGTTTCTCCAGATGAAGACTCTGAAGAGTCTTCACCAAAATCTTCATCGATATCAAAGTCTAAATCATCAAAAGAGAAACCCTCTTTTTTCATATACTCATTAAGAGCAGCTTTCTCTCTTTCAGGGTTATAAAACTTACCTGTACGAATATCATCTAAAATATTCTTTTTCTGTTTATCAAATTCCCTAGTAAGTCTTCCATCTGTTTCATCTAACTTATTTCTAATATTTCTTTTAAAATCTTTAGCAAAGTCATACATTTCCTTTGCAGATGAAGCTGTTTCAGTAATATACGATGTTAAGGTAGGATTAACACCTTTAATCGATTCGACTGTAATATATCCAGCAGACCTAAGTACATTCTTAGCATAGGTCTTCGGATCAAATCTAGCCATATTACTATCCTTTCAGTAAATAATCTATTATGTTGTAGTTGAATTTGACTATACTATAGAAAAAAAAATAAAGGAAGAGGAATTTCCTCTTCCTTTATATATTATTTATTTTTAGTCTCATCTGCTAACTCATAAGCATTTAACTTTAAATAATCAGAAATATTTTCATACATACTATCCATGGAATCCTGATCAATTCCTCTAAATTTTATTCTAGCAGGAAATACTCTAATTACTTCATGAGTTACATTATGAGTATGACAAATAATAGCCCACCCAAATACATGCAAAATCATATTAATAAATGTAAGTAATCCTGAGTCTCTAAATTCATCCCAAGATTTATCATTTATCATTTCTTTATTTAATTCATTACCTCTCATATATTAATCCTCTTCTTTATCATCCTCATCGTCTTTTTCAATTTCTTCATATTCTCTTTTAATATTTTTATTATTAAAATTATAACATGAGAGATCATTTAGATCTACATTTTCTATAGTTAAATTTTCATAAGGCCAAGCCCAGAAGCATCCATTTACAATAAGTTTATTTTCTGTATCAGAAATCTGATCGAATATAATCTTTACAGGGCAGAATCCTTCTTTAATAATCTTATCATCATTGTTCTTAAATTCTATTCCATAAAAATAAGATTTAATTTCTTTTCTAGTAAGATTAATTATAGTAAGATACATATAGTTAGAAGAAGTAAGAATAAATTCTTCTCCTTTTTGTACTGCATATACAAGTAAATTATATCCTAGAGTATGATAATTTCTACCAAAATTCATATAAGGTTCATATTCATTAGTAGATTCATTATATTTAAGAATATCATAAGAACAGATATTCCAATAATGAGCTTCTGGATCTTCATATCTATAGTTATTTTCTATTATCTTCCATTTATTTTCTGGAAAATAACTATCATCAAAATCCGTTCCAGGTATTAATTCATTTGATGAAACTTTTACATATCCTTTTTCAATATAATCATTAATATTTATTAGCCCTAAGTCCTTTGTCATAAGTAGTTCCTATAACCTTTCCTTTTTCATCAGCAATAATCCAACCAGGAGTTTTATTAATAGCTTTAACTCCGCCATGTTCAGGAATCATTACAGTAGAATTATTAGCAGGAACTCTAGCTTCTCTAGATGCAATACTCTTCCAAGCAAGCTGAACATCAGAATCAATTCTTCCACCAAGAGGAAGTTTTCTTCCAGTCTGCAGATAAGAATACACAAATTCTTTAGAAAGGTTTACCATAGCTTGAGCATCATTTTTAGTAAACTCATACTTATCAGCTAATTCTGTAGCTTCTTTAATAGGAAGCTTAGTAATATTAGATACAGCACTAGCTACAACTTTTCTTAATTCTTTAGAAGGATAATGAGTATCTACTCCATTTAATGTACCATAAATATTAGTAGAATATTCGGTATCATTCATAAGAGCTTTCATAACTGTAATTTCATCTTTTTTAGATGCTGATTTCTGTTTAACATTTTTAGTTACAGTATCAATTACTTCTCTTACTTTCTCCATTATTATTTTCTCCTTCTTTATCAGTCTCATTATCATCAATGAATGTTATAGCATTCACCATTTTCTTTTTTCCACGTAAAGAAATAAACTCATTTAATTCTTCTGGCGTAGTATGACATAAAATTTTATAAAAATTTTCTTTATTCATTACTAATTCTCCTCAGACCATACTAATCAATAGTTTGAGAAACATTAAAATTTAATTTTCTTCAGTATTGACAGTATATGTAGAAGAAGATTTATAATTATCTTTCAAAAGAGATCCATTCTTTAAAGCTTCATCTACTTCAGAAGGTTTAATATCCATTAATTTAAGAGGATCAATAGATTCATCTCTATAAGCAATTTTTCTATATTTACATTCAATGCTACAGAAAAGGCACATAGCTCCAGCTGTTAAAGTAAAACATCTATTACTTAATGCAGACATAGTCTTATCATATTTCTTATCAATATTTTCAATTTCTTCTTTATATTTAAGATTCTCTGCTACAATAGCTGATATATGATTGATTGTAGCTTTCTGCAATTTAGGATCTAATTTAGCAAAATTATTACTAAGATTTCTTAAAGCCATTTCATTTGTCATTTTTATTTTCTCCTTTTATATTTAATTTAATACTTCATTATTATAATATATGCTCAAAAATAATTTTTTATCAGTTAATAGTGGTAGGGTGAACTTTTCTATAATCTATATATAGGAGGAAGCAAAATTAATGGTATCATTAGATGATCTTAAAGAATTGGTATTATATAAGAAACCATTCTTTTTGCCTATAGATCCTAAAAATAAGAAACAGGGATCTGCCATTATGCTTTTGACCCCAAATTATAAATCTTCTATGTTTGCCATGACTGCTCCTTATGCTGTTAATAGAAGATATTTTGAATCTTATTATTTTGAAAGATCTATTACTAGATATATTAAGAATGAATCTGTATATGAAACTGATGATCCTGGAGAGTATTTATTTGAAGAAGCTCTTTCCAGTAAAGATAGAAAAGCATTACCTGATTCAGATTTTGGATTACCTTCTCAAAGAAGATATCCTATGCCTGATAAAGCACATGTATTATCTGCTATTAGATTCTTTAATCATGTTGAAGAAGAATATGAAGCTGAATTAGCTAAAAATATTATTAAAAAGATTAAAGCTTTTAATATGGCTGATGAAGTACATGTTGGAAAAAATAATAGATTTCTTCCTTATTGGGAGAAATCTGGATTAGCTAAAAATTTAAAAGAATCTGTAGTTGAAGAAGAAATCTATGAAACTTCAGATGATGATTATCTTAATGAAATTGTAGTAACAAAAGGTATTGATATTTTAAATAAGAAATTATCTTCTGCATCTAATATTGTATTTTCTGGGTATAGAAGAGATATAAATGCTGTATCTAAATATATTACTAAAGAATATGGTATTTCTCCTTTTGAAGTATTGGATATAGATCCTCCTAAGAAGATTGTAGTTATAGTAATTAGTGATCCTAATGCTGAAGAAGAAATTACTTATGATACTTTAACTCTTTATACTCCTAACGCTTTTAAAAAGAAGGGATATGATTTTGATTATAAGATTTATACTCAATTTATATTCCAGCTTTATGCCATATACAGAATTAAAGTAGTTGTAGGAACTAGAGTATTAGATGTATTTGCTGAGCCTCTTGCTATTCTCTTATCAGGTGCTGCTGATGGAAAATTAGATAATCCTAAATATGAAGATAAATTCTATTCAGAAAAGGTATTTGCCTATATTATAGAAGAATATGGAATGGCAGAAGTTAAGAAAATTCTCATTGGAAATTCTTTAGGATTATTCTATAAATATGCTAAAGAATATTCTGCTAAATATAGAAAAAATGCTAGAAAAGCTCTTGGAGAATCTGATTTTGGAATCGAACAAGATTGCTATGATTATATAGAAGAGGCTAATAAACTTGCTTCTCTTTCTGAAGAAGAATTAGCTATTCCTGAATCTATTAAAAAGATTCAAAATATGGCTTCTAATCTTAAAAGAAGAATTAGAAGACAATCTGTATATAAATTAAATAAAATTAAAAGAGATCTTGTTAGAGGTAATCTTGGCACAGAAGAAAGAGGTACTGGATTATCTACTATTCAACAACTTCAGACTGGCGATATTACTGGTGAGTCTAAACCTGAAAATATAGAAGAAGGTACTTTTGAGAAATTTAAAGCTTGGTCTAAAGGAGATTATATTCTTGAAGGAAATTTAATGTATCTCTTTGAAGATAATATTAATTATGATATGCTTCTTAGACGAGCATTATATAAAGATAGACTTAGAAATGTCAAACAAGCTATGGCTATCTATAAGAATGTAAAAGCCACAATGCCTTTTATTAAATATACCTATCCTGATATTTATAGATATAATAAGAAAAATTTATTCTATGATCTTTCTTATTATAATGAAACCTTCTTTAAAAACTTTGATGAAGTAAATATTGATGATAAGACTAATTCATTAAGAAAATTTAAGATCTATGCAGAATTAATGAATAGATTAATCTCTTCTAATGAATTAACTGCTTATACTAAGAAAACTATTTTTATTCCTATTCTCGATTGGAGACATAATAGTTCAACTAAGATGTGGATGTATAAAGAAGATGTCAATCCTATTTCTGTAATTTATTATTATATGAAATTTGATCAGATGTCTCTTAAGAGATTATTTGCTAATTATAATGTCGTATTTTTAGGAGCTAAAAACTATTTTAAAGTAAACTTTAGTTCTACTGATTTTAGTAAGCCTAAAAATATAACTAAATTTATGATACTTATTAAAAGAATTATTACTCTTGGTTATAATTCTCCTGCAGATCCTGATCCAGAAGGTGAATTTGAAGATTCTCCAACTGGTATTGCTATGGATATTGTTGATAAAATTGAAAGATCACAAAATGTATCTATAGATAATGTATCTAAACTTGCAGGATTAAATAAGTCTATTGAATTATTTGATGATAAACCTAATAATATTAGTTCATCTTTAGATCCTGATAGTAATCTTAAGCAAGCTATTAAAAAAGAAATAGTGAAAGATGAAAAAGATACTGATCTTACTAAAATATCTATAACAGGTAAGACTGAAGTTAAAGATAGAACTAAATCTACTAGAGGAAGAAAAGCATCTGTTCCTGTAGAAGTTGAAAAAGTTACTGTAACACAGACTCAAGCAACTAGTGATACTAAATCATCTTCTGAAGATAAAGCTGTTAATACTACATCTGAAGATGAAAAGAAAGATGCTATTCTTGATAAGATTGCTAATGTAGCAAATAATGCTAAATCAGTTGATGATGCTCTTGATAAATTAAATGATGAAGAATTTAAAGCTCTTATTGTATCTTTACAGACTGACTCTGAAGAAAATGTAAGAGTAGATAAGGCTAGAGCATCTAAAATTATTCAAATTGAAGATGAATTTCATAAAAAAGAAGTAGCAGGAAAATCAGTCAAAGAGATGCTTGCACATGATCCTGCTGAGACTAAATTACAATCTACTAGTCTTAAAGTGGCATCTATTAATACTGACTGGAATAATATGACTTTTATGAACTTTGATAAAACTTATGATCCAGATGCTGATATTATTAAGATGCTTGATTCAATGCAGCATTGGACTTTCCCGATTGCTGTTAAAAATATTTCCATAAAAGATAACTCTACTTCAGAAGATTATGTAGATCTCTGGACTATAGAATGTATCGACTTTAAAGGTACAAAATTTACTTTAAAAGTAGATATACCTAAGTTTATTAAAGGATCTAATCTTCTTAAGTTAAGAGGAAATGAAAAGAATGTTTTTATTCAATCTGTATTGATTCCTATTATTAAGACTAATTTAGATGAATGTCAGATTATTGGTGTTGGTGGTTATAATAAGATATTTGTAAGAAGATTTGGTGGAAGAAAAGGTCAGTCTATGCCAGCTGCAAATAAGCTTATTAGAACTTTAAATAAATTAATAAGAAATAATTCTACTCAAATTAATATAACTCTTGGTGATAATACTAATGTATGTGCTAAGTATGAATTACCTATAGACTATATTGATGTAGCATCTGTTATTGATAGTATTGAGACCAATAAATATAAATTCTATTTTAATCAGGATATTTTTAGAACAGAATATGTCATAGATAATTCTAAAGGAATTCCTATTGGAATAGAAAAGAAATATGATGCTAAAACTAAGAAAGCCACAGAATATATTATTTATTATTCTGGATCTATAAAGAGTATTCATCCAAATGTTATTGGATATATGAATGAATTACTCTGCGGAGAGTGTGAAGAGTTTAGAAAAATTTATTCTAGTTTACCCTCTGCTGGTTCTAGGTATACATATTCTCAGGCTAGTATTTTAAATACTAAAATTCCTGTAATTATTCTTTGTGGATATTTAGAGGGATTAATCTCTACTCTTAAGAAAGCTGGTGTAGCTTATCAGTTTGTACAAGAGTTAGATAGAGGATATAGATATTCTGATAGACATGATTATATCAAATTTAAAGATGGATATTTACTTTATGAAGTAAATTATTCTTCTTCTTTACTTATGAATGGTTTTAAGGAATGCGATACAGAGTCTTATTCTATTAAAGAAGTAAATAGTAGAAGAATGTATTTAGAATTCCTTGAAAATTATGGTGGAGGATTAAAAGCAGATGGTATTGAAAACTCTTATGACTGTATGCTTGATCCTATAAGTAAAGAAATATTAGCTCTCTATAAACTTCCTACCGATTATGTGTCTGTAATACTTCATGCTAATAATCTTCTTTCAGATAATAAGTATGTAAGACATACAGATCAGGCTGGTAGAAGGTGGAGAAGAAAAGAATTAATTGCTGGATACTTTTATAAAGCTTTAACTAACTCTTATCTTGAATATGCTAACTCTTTAAGACGTAATAGAAAATCTGTTAAGATTAGTATGAAACAATCTGCTATTATTGATCTTATTATTTCAGTAGATCCTGGTACTACTAATTACTCTACAAATAATGTAATCAATGATGTAGAATGTACTAATACTGTTACTAATAAAGGATTAGTAGGAATGAACCAAGCTAGAGCATATTCCGTAAATACTCGTACTTATGATGAATCAATGCTTAATGTTCTTGGTATGGATACTCCTTTCTCTGGGAATGTTGGTATTAATAGACAAGCCACCATAGATGCTAATATTGAAAGTGAGAGAGGATTAGTTAAAACTATAGATGGTGATGCTAGCAAATTATCTGTAGCAAAAACATTAACTATTACAGAGGGATTGACTCCTCTTGGATCTACTCATGATGATCCCCAAAGAACATTAATGACATATGCTCAGACATCTAAGCATTTGGTTAGATGCTTGAATAATGATCCTATGTTAGTTACTACAGGTGCAGATGAAGCATTGCCTTATCTTACATCTAATATATTCTCTTATAAAGCTGCTCAAGATGGCACTGTAATTGAATTAGTTGAGCATGGTGAATTTAGAGATAACTATATGGTTGTCCAATATAAAGATGGTACTACAGAATATATTAATCTTAAAGAAGAGATTAAGAAGAATTCTGATGGTGGATATTTTGTTCCTGTTAAATTATCTACTGATTTAAAATTAGGAGATAAATTTAAAGCAGGATCTATATTAGCTTACGATAAATTATCCTTCTCTAAATCTTTAGGAGAATCTGGTAATCTTGCTGGAGCTATTGGTACTTTAGCTAAAGTAGCAATAATTAACACAGATGAAGGATTTGAAGATTCTGCTGCAGTTACTGAAACTTTTGCTTCTAAGATGTCTACTGAAGTTATTATGCCTATTGAAAAAGTTGTAGATAAAGGATCTAATATTATTGTCTATAAAACTTTAGGTGATAAAGTAATGGAAGGAGATACTTTATTTGCTTATCAAGCAGATTTTGATGATGAAGTTTATACTACATTACTTAAGAATCTATCTATGAATGGCGAAGGTATTTCTGAACTTGGTAGAAATCCTGTAAAGACAAAATATACTGGAATAGTAACAGGAATAGAAGTATATAGAACTGTAGAATTAGAAGAATTATCTGAATCTCTTAGAAACTTTGTAGAAGGATATGAGCGTAATATAAAAAGAACTAAGAAAATTTATAATAAATATAATTTAGATACTTCTACATTACCAGTTATTGGTAAGATGGATAATATAGGAAAAGCTAAAAATGTATATGATGGTGTAAAAATTATATACTATATTAAATATATTGATAAATTAGGTGTTGGTGATAAGATTACATATTATTCTAGTAATAAAGGAATTATTAAATATATTATTTCTAAAGAAGATGAACCATATACCGATTTTAGACCTAATGAATCAGTTGATACTTTTATGAGTTTAAGCTCGATAAGTGGTAGAATGACATTTAGTATACCTTTACTCGCTGCGACATCTAAACTTATGGTAGAACTTGATAGATCTATTAAAGATATTGCTGGAATACCTTATGATGATTCTAAAATTTAAAAAAAATATAGGAGAGAGTAGGATTTCCTACTCTCTCTATTTAATTAGAATTAATATATTTATTAAAATCAAACTCATTACTAATACTGAAAATAATGTAGATAATTTTGATAGTCTTGAATCATAAATATTATTTTTTCTATTAATATTATCTATTATTCCGATTCCTATTGTACAAAGTCCAGCTACAAGAAAACCTATAGCATTTTCTTTATAAGCTATAATATCTAAAATAGAAAAAAGAATAATAATAGTACCACCAATTAATTCTATAATAATAAATATCTTATCTATTTTCTTATTATTCATATATAATATTAGCTATTATTCCAATTCCTAATAAAAATAATCCAGCTATAAAAAGATTTACTGAATTTTCTTTATATATTATAAGATCTATAATAGATATAATTATACTACTTAATCCTGATGATACCATTATAACAATACAATCTTTACTATCCATTATTTATCCTATTCAGATTTCTGAATTATTAAGGTTTCTTCATCTACGGAACCATTTTCAACTTCTTTAGTTTCAGTTTCTTCTTTATCTAAAGAATTTTCTTTTGTTTCAATATTTTCTTTTTCTTCTTTTTTATTATCTTCCGATTCATCAATAAGTAATGAATCTGTAGGATTATTAAAAGGTTGTATTTCTTTAGTAAATGTATCTTTATAATTTTCTTGTACTTGAATTAAATTATAATATAAATCAGGAATAATATTTCTATTTGCAATTGTAGTAGCTAATTCTACAAGATCACATAATATAATTTCATCATAATATCTTCCTAAAGCTTTAATCTGATAAGGATTTCTAAGTATTGCCATAAAATAAATACCGGTTGCAATTACAGGTTTTTCAATAGTACCAAAATTAAGAGAGAAAATAGTAAGTGGTAATGCCCTTTTTACCTCTCCTTCTGGTTGAGTAATAATACTTACATCAGCATTAAATTCTTCAAGATAATAATCTCTAATACTATCTTCAATCAGTTTATTGGGATTAGATTCAAATATACCACATGTCCAAAGTCCAGGAAGAACAGACTTATTATTTCCTTTTGCTATAAGAAATTTTCCATTGGGTGTCATACACACAACACTAAAAAGAGTATTCATTTATTATCTCTCCTTATATAATAATATTTAGATGTAGAGAAATTAATAAAAAATAAATCCAGAGAATTATTCTCTGGATTTATCTAATTCATATTTAAAATATTTCAAAACTGATAATAGGTCTTTCATAAACTGATTAGAATCTTTAATATTCTTAATCAGCATGAGATGATGTTCATCTTGACACATCTGTCCTATAGCTTTGCTATCTTCAGCAGGTATCATTTTAGTTGAAGAATCTTTTATACTAAATTCATTAATATATTCATTATTTGTATAAAATTTTTTATTAAGATATTTTGCTTCAGGTTTTATCCTATAATAAGTCATTACAGATTTAGTTGTAGATGCAAATGCTTTATTATACCAAAGTATATTACCATTAGGAAATTTAGCACAAAAAAGTTCAGAAATAGGACTAAAATCAAATTTTTCAACATCTTTTATTTTTCTATCATCTTGATTAAAATTAATTTCTACCATTTCAATAAGACTTAAAATTTTAAAATAATCAAGATGACCATCTTTAATTAATTCTTCAAAATCATCAAGCAACTGTGATATATTATAATTATCACTATACTTGAGATATTTTAATTCTCTTCTTTCTTGACCTTCTCCTCTATAATTAATATCTTTGATATATTCTTCTGTAAAGATATTACATATTACTTGCCATACATAAGAAGATATTTCAAATAATTTTCTACTTTTAAATCTTTTATTTGAATTATCTAATATAGTAGTAGCATGTAAGAAATAATTTTTATCTACTTTTTCATCAAAAACATAATTTACTAATCCTGTAAGATCAATATTAGCTATTCCAGCAAAAGAACAAAGATTTAAATTTAATTCATCAGAAGTATTATACTTGCATCCTTGTCTAAACCACTCTTTTACTCTAGGAACAGAATAATTGATCTTATCAAAGATTCTACCTATAAAGTATTCATCATCAGAATCAGAATACCAAACATAAAGAGAATCTAATAAAATATCTTTATAATTAATATTCATTATGAATGAATTATTCTGGAATAATTGACCATATCCAATATCACTAAAGATATTATTTTCATCATAATATTCCAATTCATCCATAACAGAAAATTCTTTAAAGCACTCCGCTACATTTTTAAGTTCTTTAGAATCCATGCAGAATTGAATTCTAATAGATTTTATGTAAGGTAACAATTTATCTCTAATATAGTCTCCATATTGAATAGGATTTTCAAAAGGAGTTTTAGTAGATATAATTACATTATTAGACTTATCTTTTATAGTCTTTATTACATGCTTATTACTATCTGATGTAGAAGGATCAAAAGATAAATTAGAATTATCTGGATTAGTTATATTATCAATCATAGATGAAATATGCTCTAATATATCTCCAATTGATCCTTCTGAATTTCTATCAATTAAAATTACATTTCCTTTTATATTTAATTTCTCTGCTATTTCTTTCTTTTCTTTTTCAAATTTTTGTAACAAAGATTCTGTAAAACTATTAAATCCAGCTATAATAATTCCATCTGGTATACCAGCATTTTCTAATTCTTCCATTAACCATGATATAAGTTCAGCATAACAACTAGCAATATTGTAATCTTGAATATCTTCTTGATTTATAATATTATTATTTGCATCTACTAAAACTACAATAGGAAATTTTACTGTACTATTGGTTTTTTCATCATAAATTTCAGCAGCTGCAATATTCATTAAATAATACTTATCTTTTTCATATTGATAACTTACAATAGATTTTATATTATTTTTAATATTATAAGGTACAGATAATTTAAAAGAATTATCTTTATATAAACATTCTATCTGTTCAAATCTTTTTATAATTTCATCAACGCAGTCATCAATACAATTATCTTGTATTTCTATACCATCTTTATCAATAATTGCTGAATCTTCTATTATTAAATGCTCAGCAGATACTAAATCTTCTACTAATTCTTTATAATTACTTGTATTAATAGTTTTATTAGTATCAATAACCCATTTATATTGTCTAGATGATTTATCAGTATATGATTTTAATACTTTATAAAAGTCATTATCATCACAATAAAAAACATATTCTTTATTTATCTTTCTAATTTCTAATATAGCTAATTCAAAAGCTTTTAGTGCTAATATAATATCAGAAATTAATTCAGTTATGATAGCAAAGATTCTCTTTCTACGAGTTTTAATCTTTTTATTAAGTTTAATATCAGATATATGATATAAACTACCTTTATATCCAATTAAAAATCTCATTTCACCAAGAGTATCTTTAGTTTCTTCTAATATAACCTGAAGATCTGTATGATTTTCTGTATTAAAATATTTAGTACTGATTATAAAAGCATATAACATACAATTTAAATCATTAAATAATTCTTTTTTATCACTCTCTACATCAGAAAAATGTTTTACATCTTCATTAGTATAATCTTCCCATTCATTATCAATAATATCAACTGCTATATTTTTAAAATCAGGTTTAGATATAGTCTTTGTATCATTGTCTAATCTATATATATATTCAAAAATATATAGATTTTTTTCATACTCCTCTATTGTATATTTTACCATATCATAATCAGCTTCATCATCCCCAACATATGGATTATTATACATTGAATATAATTTTATTAAAGCTAAAGTTGTATAATAACCAAGATCTCTTAATACTGGAATAAGATGATTATTTTTATCACTTTGTTGATTTTTTAATATATTAGCAAAACATTTTATAATTTCTGGAAACAGCATATAAAAATCTCCTTAATCAATTTTAAAAGAATATATATTATTCTTTATATTTTCCATCATTTGATCAATAAATTCTCCTCTATCTACACTAACCATCTGAGAATCATGATCTACCCATATAGCATAATCAGATTCTCCACAGCAGAGAAATTCATAATTTCTAGGAAATTTGGATAAAATATCAATTACTTCTCCTACTGTATAAGTTTCAACTTCTTCTTTTTCGATCTGAATAGATCCATCAGGATTAGAAGCTCTTTTAGGTTCTGTATCTTTAATAATCAAATTATTAGCAGATTGAATCTCAGGATGTTCATAATAAACACTATAATCAGCATCATTTCTTTTTGTTTTAAACTTAGCTTCAAGTTCAATATTATCGGATTTGATTAAATCTTTAAAAGCATTCTCTTCAATTTCAATAATTGCAGAAATTTTAACTTTTTTTGTATTCATTTTTACTCCTCCTATTAATAAATAATTAATTTATAAATCAAGTTTCATTATTATAATATATTATTAAAAACATCTTTATTTTACCTTTTATAAATATTAATAAAAGTTAACTAAAATATAATAGGAGGACTTATATATTATTATGATGAATCCTAATGTATCACTTATTAAACTTGATGATGTCAAAGATAGTAAAGGACAGACATTTCATATTGGAGAATTACCAGAAATTGAAGATACTCAGAATTATGATTTAAATAATCCAAAAGAAGTTACTAGATTTATTAAGGACGTTAAATCTGAAGTAAGAACATCTTTTGAATATAGAGAACTAATTCGATATTTGAAAGAATATGGTGGATTTGATAGATCTGGAATATCTGAAAATATTTCTAATTCTGATGGGTCTAAAGTTAAAATTGAGGTCCATCATACTCCTTTAACTATTGAAGATATTGTCAAAATTATCTATGAAAAGAGAAGATTCTATCATGAAGATTTATCTCTTGAATCGGTTGCTAAAGAAGTAATGGAGTGTCATTATAAAGGAATAGTTGGTTTATATCCTTTAACGGCTACTGAGCATGAATTAGTTCATAATGGTTATTTATTTATACCACCTAAAGATGTATTTGGTAGATATGATTTATTTGTATCTACTTATTCTCAATTTATGGAACCAGAAGACAAAGAAACATTAGAAGAGATAGAAGAATATGGTAAGAATTTTGATACTACTGAACAAAATAAAATTCTAGCTCAATCTAATATTTATATTGATCCTGCTGGTGCTTATGAATTACCTAGGTTAAATATAATTAAAGATGCTTTTGTTAATAGGATAGAGACAATTAAGAATAATATGTATTCCTTACCTATATTAGATGAACAAGTTCAAGAGAAAGAACCTGAAATGAAAGAAGTTATCTTTTTTGTAGATAATGATGGTAATCGTATTGATGAGCCTAAATCTTAACTAGATTGAATATTAATCTTGTTAAGATTTGATAACGGGTGCACGGTTATCAAATATTATAAATTATAATATTAAATTTAGCATGAGAAAAGGAGTCAATACGATGACTAATAAAGAAATTAAATATATTCTTGAAGAAGATTCTACACCTTCTAATGCTGTAGATGTTCATTATATGTCTCCAGAAGAAATAGAAGGTCCTGGAAAAATTCCTACAGAAGTTCCAAAATTTGATGGTAGAGAAGTATTCCACGATAATGATGAAGAAAATAATAAAGAGAAGAATAGTCAATCTAATTTGTTTAACTCTTTCGGTTCTCAGAAAATTTCAGATGAACCTGATAATGATATAAGCTCAAGTTCTCCTGATGTACAGCCTAATTATACTCCTATGGATGCTATTAATCAAATTAAGGCAGACCCTGCTAATGTGATTGTAGCAAGATATAAAGATAATAATTATGTACATCATGATGATCTTAAGAACTACATGAATGCTTCTGATACTAGAGATTATGATACTGCTGTGAAGAACATCATTGATTCTAATGATGATGAATCACTTTATAATAATGGCTTAAAGATTGTCATGTCAAGATCTGAATTTGATAATTGTTCAGAAGAAGAAAAGGCTAATCTTGAAGCTGCTAATGTAGAATTTGAAATCTATAATAATTGATGAGGTAAACAAACATGATTAAATATCTTAATGAAGAAGATATCGAAATGGATGTTCAGGTTGGACCTAAGGATGAGATTGATGTAAGTGCTGATCCTGAAGAGGCTGCTCCTACTCAGTCTGTTAATCCTGTTGATATTGCTAAGTCTGCACCTGAAAATATTCCTGTTGCTGTTGTTAAGAGTGATGACCAGAATGATGCTGGTAATGAAGAGAAGCTTGAGTTCTATGTCGATGCTAGAGATGTGGAGAAGTATGCTGATCTGAATGAATTTACTATGATTGAAGCTCTTAATAGCATTATTCATTGCTATGAAGAAGCAGGAATGAGAGCTGATAATACTACTGTTGTTATCAGTGAGAGTACTGCTAACTATGCTAGAAATATTGAAAAGCATGGTGGTGCTTATATGTTTATCAAAGAGGCCGATGAAGATATTAGCATTGATGTGCAGGTTGGACCGAATGGTGAAGACATGCAGGTTGAAGCTGATCCTCAGGAAGCTAATCCTGTTGATGCTGTAAAGAGAGACTATGGTAATGTTGTAGTTGCTAAGCAGGGTGATGAATTCTTCACTGATGTTGAAGATGTTCAGAAGTGTGCTGAACTTAATTGTGAATCTGTTATTGCTACCCTTAATGGTATTATTAAGGTTAATGAAGCAGATTGTGATATTTGTGCACAGAATTTGAATGTTATCATTACTGAAGATACATCTTTTGATATTTTTAGAACTCTTTGTGAAGCAAATGTATCAATGCTTTATGAAGTAAAAGGGAATCCTGTAAATAGATTAGCAAAAGAAGTTATTAAACCTGGTCAGAAACTTGATAAAAAGAATTTAGGAAATTATATTAATAATGTATATGGAAAAAAGAATCTGTCTGATGAAGAAAAGAAGCAGATAGAAGAATGGAAGAAAAAGAACGGGATTAAATAATTTATATAATACTAGATAATAGCTATGCTATTATCTAGTATTTATTTTTTAATATTTTTAAATAAATAATATTATTATGAAAGGGGGTAATAATAAATATGGCATTAACGACAAAACAGTTTAAAGAATTATTACAATTTATTCAATCTTTATCTACTGAAGAAATAACAGAAGAAATTCATGAATTAAATTTTAAAAGAATTACAGATTTGCAATTTTATTTTGATATATTTATAAAAGTATCTGATTCATACTGGTATATTGCAGATAATAGTGAAAAATATAATACAGTTACTGTTAAGCCAACAATTTTATCTGATAAAGATGAAATTGATTTTTGGAACTCAAGAAATTGTTCTTTAAAAGTACCAAGTACTATAACTAGAAAATGGTTAAGAAGTATTATTAAATTATCTGATGATATAATTGATAAATACCCAAGATTAACACCAAAATTAATTGCCGATCAGTTATATAAGTATGCTAACATTATGGATCTTATTCCTTTAAAAGGGATAAATATTTATTCTAATAAAGATTGGAATAAAATATGTAAAAAATATAATGTTGAAAATGCTAAAGGATTTGCAAATTATGAAAATGGAGAAGTATATGTAAATATTGATACAACTGACTGTAATTTATGGTCATTACTTTGTCATGAAATAAGACACATAGGATTAGAATGTAATCCCATATATTTCTCTTCTAATGAGGAAAAAAGAAATGAAGAAAATGTTGTTGAATATGGAAATTTATGCGGAACAACATTTGAATGGGATGATAGTTGGATTGATGAATAATAGAGGAATTTATTCCTCTATTATTTTTTATTAAACTTAAAATTGTTTTTTTTTTGAGTACTTTTTATTAATATAAAAATTCTTATAATCTTATATATAAAGGAGAATACATAATATGGCTATATATTCATATGATAATACTATTAATGCTATATTAATAAATGAAAATTGTTATAATGGAGAAGAGATAGATTCTTATCTTACAGAAGCTGGTACAGGTATTGAACATATTTCTGGATTTTATCAGCTTGCTACAAGTTTAATTGCACTTGCTAAAAAAATTGGTGGTAAACTTATTGGAAAGAAAAATTATACATCAAAAAGTATAGAATATCAGATTGATAGATGTGAAAAATTACGAGATCGAATTGATGAAGAGCTTAAAGATCTTAAAAATAATAATTATAAAATTAAACCTAGTTATGTAGCTAAAAATTTCTTTGGAAGTTTTATTGCATTAATTACAACAACTTCTATTGAAGGGTGGCTTCTTCTTAAAATTGATAAAGTAAGTACGGTTTCTTTATTTAAACAAAATATGAATGTTAAATATAAATATGGAAAAAATTTTGTTGATTCTCTTTCAGATAGATATAAAGCTACAGCAAAACGAAGTTTAGATAATAGTTTTATCGATGCCTATGATGTTGGCATGAATAGAATAGATACTGATTATAAAAAACTAGGAATTACTGCTCAAAAAATAACATTAATTATATCTGCTATTCTTGCTGCTGGAACAACAGTAGCTATTCTTAGTGATTATAAAAAATCCTTAATTGAATGGAAAGAAGCATTAAATAAATCGATTGAAACTCTTAAAAAAGCACATAAAAAAGCTCTTGAGAAAGAAAAGAATAAATAATATAAAAACTCATCAGAGAATATTCTCTGATGAGTTTTTATTTTTAAGCACTACTTAATAATCAATAAAATTAATGGTGGTTATAATATGTCTATAACTATTGAAAATAATTCTAATAAATATTTTAATGAATCTATTATAGATGATGTCAAAACTTATGCTGGTAATTTAAAAGATTTATTTGATCAATATCAAAAAATTGCTGGTACTTTTGTTACTCATAAATGGATACAAAGATATATTAATGCTGCTACTAAAGAACAAATTTCTAAACATTATGATGTAATTTGCGATGAAAAAACTACTTATTCTGTATATAAAAGATCTTTTGAATTTATTAGAAAATTCATGGGAATCTCTGGTAATGTTATTATAGAAAATATTGTATTTTCTAATGATAAAAAAGATAAAGATCTTTTTAAAGTTGCTATAAAATATTCTAAAGGTTTAGCAAAAATTAAGATTCCTAAAGGAGTTAGATTAATTCATGTATCTCCAGTAGCTGGAATTACAGAATTAATACCTTCTTTTAGGTCTAAAGTTAAAGGTAAATATCTCTATCCTGCTAAGAGATGTTTCTTTACTATTATGAAAGATATTAAAGTTAATCAAGCAGGATTAGAAAATAAGAAATTATATAGATATTGTACTGTAGATGATATTAGTGAAGCTTATATAGATCCAACTTATAATGATTTTGGATCTAGAGCTATTTATCTTGAAACTGATAAACCTATTAGAGTTATGCCTTTTGAAAAGAAGATGTTTAATCTCTTTAGTAAAAATGAATCTGCAGTAGAATATTTATATGATGGAAAATATTTTAGAGAAAATGAAGCTCTTAAAGAGTTCTTTTTAGATAATAAAGAAACTAAAGAGATTATTAAAACACTTATTCCTAGAGAATCTGTAAGTCAATCTAAGAATAGTTTTTCTAGTTCTTTAGATGAAGATGAATATAAAGAAATTAAAGAGATATTTAATGTACTTCATAATGCAGAAGAATATAAAGATTATAAGAAAGCATTTGAAAAGTTATGTAAATTTTGTCATATAGCTCCTAATGGAACTATTATTACTAAGCATACCATTACTGGTAATGATAAAGATGGATATAAATTAGATATTGAATATTCATATAATAATAAAAAAGTTACATTACCAGATAATGTAGCATTATATCATATGAGTAAAGTAGATAATATAAGTACACTAGAACCACAATTTAGAGGAAAGTCTGAAAAAGGATATTTATATTATAAACCAAGAATATATTTTACTATTAAAAAAGATATGCCAAAAATTAGTGCTGATATAAATCCGCTTAGTAATAATAAAACTCATACTTATATTTGTATGAAAAATATAAAAGATGTATATGTTGATCCATTATTAAATGCATCATTAAATGGTGCTGTATATATTGAAACATATGCTAAAATTCCTGTAAAGAAAATAAGTTGAGGTATTAATATGGCAATTTTTAATGAAAACTATATTAAAGAATATAATGAAAGAAAAATAGATAATAATAAACAGAATTTAAATGAATCATTATTAACTATAGGACTTTTTATTATTCTTTCTCCATTTATTTTATTAATAGCTTCTATTATGATACTTAGTAAAATTGCTGATAATGCTCAGGCAGAAAGAACGAAAAAAGTAGAGGAAAATTTTAATAAATTAATGAAAAAATATCCTCAATTAAAGCAAGCTATTAATAGTATTTTTATCAAAAGTCAAGATTTTCTTATTAAAAAAATTAAATTAAAATATAATATTTTAGAAAAATATCCATTTGAGTTTGATAAATGGAGTTTTGATTATGATAAAAATGGTAATGATACAAAATTTAAAGAATCAATTTTATATACAAATCCAGAAAAATATATAAAATCTACAGCTCTTTCTAAATATTTATATACCGATAAATCTGGAAAATACATTGGTAATTTTATAATTGATAATATGAATAATGATGAAGATTTATCTACGAATAAAGAAAAATATAATGAATTATATAAACTTTATGAAGATATTTGTGATAACATTTATGATGATTCAGTTGAAATTGATAAATACATAGAAGCTTGTAATAATGATCTTAATAAAAATCCTAATGGAAATATGGTTAAATTAGAAATGGTTGTAGATGAACCAAGTTCAGATTCTGATTTTCCTATATGTTTTATCTATATTAAAATTAATGTAAATGATATTAAAATGACAGATGAAGTGAAAGCTAAAGTAGAAGAACTTAAAGCTAAATCTGGTAAATATCTCAGGAGGTGATCCTTAATCTTCTTTTGTTAAAATTATAGAGGAAGACTTTGTCTTCCTCTTTTCTTTTCAACATTTTTATAATTTGCAAAGGAAAGGATTATAAATAATGAGTGACTTGATTAAATTATTTACAGAATATTCTCTAGGGTCAATCATTGTTTTTCTTATGCTTATTCTTTCTTCTGTTTTTGGTGTTTATAATATTTTTACAAAAGCAACCTCTATTTTGGAAACTTATAGAATTAAAAGAAATTCAGTCGAAAATAGAGATAAAGAAATTAATAATGCCATCAAGCAGGTAGAAGACCTTATTACTGCTCAAAATGAGCGTATTGATAAGATAGAAAATAGAATAGATGAACTAGAGAAATCAATTAAAACTATTAATGAAAACCTTAATAAATTTAACAAAGCAACTTCTAGAAATGCTGTATATAAACTTGCTAATGAACTTATTGCTAAACAATGGATGAGTCAATCTGATTATGAATCCTTACAAGAACTGTCTGATATTTATATGAAGTCTGGTGACTCTCACTATGTCATTCCTAATATTATTCAAAGAGCTCTTAATCTTCCAGTATTAACAGATGAAGAAATAGAGGCTAAAATGTCTAGACATAGAGCTGATTTTAAGTTATAATCAAAAAAGAAAAGAGTTGATTTTATGAAAATAGTTCTTATTCATTGTAATTTAATTAAACCTACTAATATAAAATCAGTACTCTCTAATTTTGGTCAAGTTACAGAATACTGTAACTGTATCAATGCAATGAATGAAATTGTTAATTTTAACATTAAAGATGTAGATATTGTATTTATTGATATGATGATGCCTGGATTTTCTGGCATAGATATTTCTAAAAAAATTAGAGAATTTGAAGAAACTAAAGAACTTAATAAATCTTATATAGTATTAATGGTTCCTCATAATTTTAAGATAAAAAATCCAGAATCTATATATTCAGTAGATAAAATTATGGAGAAACCTATTACTATAGAAGATGTAGAAAATTATTTAAAAGAAATTAATCTTATACAAGAGAAGAGAGACTAACTCTCTTCTCTTATTTTATTTTTTATATTATTTTTAACAGATAACTAAAATCTTTTACTAATAGATATTATAATATTGAAAGGTATTTAATAAAATGACTGTACAAGATTTATTTAATAACGAATCAGTTTGTATTTTTACAGATTCTAGTTTTAAAAATATGTCAAAAGATAAAAATATCGCTATAGGAGTTACAGCTCCTGCTATATGTATTTATATTGGTACAAAATTAGTTTATCAAGATTTTTATATTTTACATAATTCTACGACTCAACAAGGAGAATTATATGCTATTCTATTAGGAATTATGAAATCTTATTTTTACAGAAATTTTAAACATATTAGATTATTCTCAGATTCACAGGTGTCAATATTTGGAATTAGAGATAGAATATTTAAATGGGTTAGACAAACTAATGAAGGGAAAAATATTCTAGGAGATAATGGATTTATTAAAAATCAAGATTATATTATGGATATAGTATATTATATTTTATCTAATGATACGCCCATTGAACTCTATCATGTAAAAGGACATGTTAAAAAATCTTATGAAGATGCAATATATGCTAGAAAAGTTTTTAAATCATCTAATAATATAAATGAATATGTAGATGATGCACTTATTTACATGATATCAAATTATAATAATTTTGTAGATAAATATTCTACAGATATGCTTTATAAAAATATAACTAATCCAATATATTTTACTGATAATTTGAAACTAGTATTATCTATAGGATATGCAAATTTTAATACTGACCAGTATTATAAACTTGTAAAAGGAGATAATTGTGAGTAATAAAATTTATAAATTAAAACTAATAAATTATAATTTAATTTATAATATAGATATGCCTACTAAAATAACAGATTATGATTATGATGATACAATTCCTGAAAGAAGATTTATAACAACATTATTACATAATTTATCATTTTATGATAATATAACTGGAGTTAAAGTATTGAATTTAAAATTTTCTACTGATACTTGTTATAAATTAAAATATGGTTTATTACAATTATTGCAAAATGAAAAACAAACAAATAATAAAATATTACTATTAACAATAAAAGATGTTTATTCAAATGATATGATGACTCCAAGTATTATATCTTTATTTAAATTACCTAATAATTTCATTCAAATATCTGTATTAAATAATATAGATAATAATACTATTACATTTTCAGAATATGAAGTGCATAAATTAATAAATTTATTAAGTTATGAAATTTGAAGCTACTTTATAAATAATAAGTTTTTAAGAAAGGAATTTATAATTATGGATGTAAAAATAGTTGTTGAGTTTGCTGTAGCAGCATTAATTGCTATAGGTATACTTGTTGGTATTCTTATTGCTATTCAAGCTGATATGAGTAGAACTTTGTATAATGTATTAGATGAAAATATTAATATACGAAAAATTATGGCTAAACAATATATTGCTTTTAAAATTATTTTTAAGAATCATTATAATCTTGATATGGATGAATATGAAGGACTTTATGAATCTATTCTTGATGCTAATTATAAAGGAAATGAAAATAAAAAATGAATCCTATACTACTTATACTTAGTATGATTATATCGCTTATAATTAGTATAATATATACTTTAATTATTTATGGAATTATACTACAAATATATATTTTTAAAAATAAAAAATATCCAACTACTATTACTGATTTTTTAAAAATACATACAATAGCAGTTAGTATTATAATTTGTACAATAATTATAATTTGTATATTAAAAAATCTTAAATAAATAACAAAAAAGGAGAAAATAAAAATGGATAACAAAATCAGACCTATTCACATTCAGAATTGTAACTGTGAAGATTGTAAATCTAAAGCAGTAACTGCACCCAATACTGATGTAATTAATAACAATGTAATTAAGCTTCCTAATATTGCTATTAGATATGATGATTTTAATCTTTATACACCTAATGGAGTTGTAAATATTCCTAATAATATTTACAATGTATTTGCAACTATTGGAATTAAAACTTCTGATCTTATTCTTCAGGATGTTAATTCTGATACTTTGAGATTTGATCTTAATACACTTAGCATGATTGTATCTACTACTATGTGTATGTGTATTGATAACTTTATGCTTACTTTAGATAATCTGTATTCTGTCAAGATTAATGAGCTTAATAATAAATTTAAACCTTTTATCAAAAGGATTATGGATGGTAGCGACTATTCAAAAGAAAATACTGTAGATTCTCGTTTTATCAGTTATTTTTCTTTTAGTGCTGGATATCATTTTATTGATAGAGAATCATTAGCAAGAGCTATTGTTGCTTATATTTCTACTAATCCTAAAACTAAAGTAGATATGTATGATAATGTAATGAGTTTTGCTGTTTCTTATGTAAATTCTTGTGGAGTTAAGATTTATAATAATCTTAGAAATGAACTTACTACTTTATGTGAAAGTGAAGAAGTTACAAGAAATGGAAACGGTATTGTATTAGAAATGTTTAGTTTCCTTGAAGATGAGTTTAGCTCTATGATGCTTGGATTTACATATGAGGCTAGCACTTTCTCTAATAATATTATTGAAAACTTTGATATTCTTTATAATCCTGCTGAGTTTCTGTCTAAAAAATTAGGAGTTTCTATTCCTAATTTTGACTATCCAACTAAGCTTAGCTAAAATTAGAATCAGATAAATATTATAAATATGATTAAATAGAATCTGGAATTAAAAATTATAAATCTTATAACTTTTAAAAAAGGAGAAAAATTATATTTATAATATTAAAGGAGAAAATAAAATATGTTAGCACCTATTAATTATGAAAATACACAGCCTATATATAATAATGGCTATGAATCTAATAATACTAATGGTGGATATCCTAATGGATATCCACCACAAATTACAACTTTTGGATATAATATGTATCAACAGTATCAACAGCCTGTTATGCAGCAACCTATGATGTATAATACTATTCCTAATACTATGAATAGTATGTATTCTCCGCCTATGCCTACACCACAGCAGCAATTAGAGATGCAGCAAAATGGTGGATATTTTGATAATGAAACTTATCAGTTTATTACAAATGATAAGCCCTTAAAAGCTGGTCCAGATAATCCTTTAGAGCCTTACAGCAAGGGGATATATTCTCCTTATGTACCTGGACAGAAAACTGGTTATATTGAATTAGAAAAAGGAGATGGTACTATAGATAGACTTGATATGAATTCTGGTGCTATTCTCAAAAAAGGTGGTGGATATAATCCTGCTACAGGAGAAATATCTGTAGAAACTGTAAAAAGTCCATCTTTTGAATCTAGAAATAATATTGGTATAAATACTAATACAATTAATCCTGGTCAGCCTAATAATGTAATTGGATATAGAGATCCTAAAGCTGAATATAATGCTAATACTGGAACTTATTCTTATCCTAATGGGCAGACTCCTTTCTATCCTCAGCCTACAATGATTCCTCAACAGCCTCTTCAGCAGTTTCCTATACACCAAGGATTTGGTAATAATTATATTGCCAATATGAATAATACTTCATTATATGGTGTACATGGATATGCTATGAATGAGTTTGATGATTATCTCAGAGATGTTCTCTATAGTGATGAACCTTATAAGAATAGTCCTATAGATGTAAGTGAAATGCTTGAAGGGATTGTTCTTACTGATGAGGAAAGAGAAAAAATTAATCATAATAATAGAGCTGTAGTAATAGGCAGAGATTATTATGGTAGACCTATATTTAATAATTATTATGCTGCAAATCAGCAGATGCAAGAAGCTGCAGAAGCTGCTAGAAATAATTATATAAATCATTTTGCTAATATATCTAGAATTGTTCATGCTTATAATAATGAAAAATTTGATGAACAAGAAGTAAAAGAAAGATTTGATCCTTTAAGAGAATATAATAAAGCTAGAGAAGCTTTTGCTGCTAATCAGCCTAAACCTTTTAATATCTATAGTGCAACAGAAGAGGAGAAGAAAACATATTATGAAAATATAAGAATTATGGAAACTAATAATCTTGCTATTCAAGTTGAAAACTTTGATCGTCAGATGTATCAATTTAATGTCTTCAGAAATATGATGAAGTGGAAGATCAAAGAATCTCATGATGCAGCATTAGGAGTAAAGCCTGGTGAATCTTATGATTTATCTACATATCTGACTAATGCTCATAATATTGTATCTAGTAATAAGGTACAAGAGATGAGACAAATGAAACGAAATGGCAAATTAAAGTATAATTCTAAGAGTTATAAAAATGCTATAGATAGAAAAATTGGTAAAGTAAATTTTATTAATACTGAAACTGTTATACCAGAAAATAAAGATATGGAGGTATTAACTTTAGAAGAAGCTTTTAAATCTGCTTATGAACAAAATAGAGCTGGTATACCTTTTACACCACCAGATCATCCTGAATCTCTTATGATAAATTTTAGCGAACTTAGACAAACTCCTCCAAGTAATAGGAGTATAGGTCCTGATGGAATAATGATAGAAGCAGGAAAGAATAAACAGTTAAATGTTTCTGCTTATAGTGATAATGATCTTGAAAAAAGATTAAAAGAGATGAGAGAAATTATACAAAAGAGATTCAATCAAAATCCAAATCATATTCAAATGGAGTATAAACAAGCATGAAAGAATCAGAAAGAGTGAATATTCTTGAAAGATTATTATTCACTGGTACTACTACTCCAATGGAATTTGAATGGGAACAATTAACTCCAGATGTTGATTTATATCAGCTTGTCACACAAGAAGATATTGATTATATACATGGAATAATTACTTCAGCAAGATATTCTGGAAATTCCAGACTAAGGATCTCTAAAATAGATGAGATAATGAAATTTAGAAATTTTACTAAATTTGCTGGAGGAACCAATCGACTAGTTTATATACATCCAATGGCACCAAATATGGTGTTTAAAGTAGCAGTAGATGCTGTAGGTATTAGAGATAATCCTTCAGAATATTATAATCAGAAATTATTAAAACCTTTTTGTACAAAGGTATTTCAATGTTCCCCATGTGGAACTATTGCTTCTTTTCAGAGAGTTGAAAAGATTACTAGTGAAGAAGAATTTTTAAGTGTATTGGATGATTATATATTGCTAATGGAAGTATTAGTTGATGGTAAACATGTATTTGATGATATTGGAGCAAAGTATTTCATGAATTATGGTATATGGAAAGGAAAAGGATTAGTTATATTAGACTTTCCATATATGTATGAGATTGATGGTTCTAAGTTGACCTGTAAGAATATATTAGATGATGGAACTATCTGTAATGGAGAGATAGATTATACTAAAACATTTGATGAAATACGATGCACAAAATGTGGTAGAATTTATAGAGCAGGAGATTTAGCAAAAACTCCAGAAAGTGGAGCTAGTATAACAAGAAGGAAAGGAGAAGCAAGAATGAAATTTAGTCTTAAGAGAGGGGATAAGATTATCAAAACTATCGAAACTGGTAGTGAAGTAGATTATCTTACAAGAAAAGAACGTAATAAACCTAAGTATGTTAAGACTGAAGATAAATATAAAGTACGTCCTGCTAAACTTATTAAGGTTAAGAAAGTAACTACTCTTGAACATACAGAAAATCCTTTTAGTGTAGATGGAAGTACTATTATTATTAAAGCTAAAGGAAATACTACTAATCAGCAGCAGACTAATAATACTACTGAAAAAGAAGTAGTTAAATATGTAGGTATTGATCTTAGATATGAGACCCCTCCAAAATCTGATGATAAGCCTAGTGCTATTGATCCTAAGCTTATCAAAGTAAAGAGAAAGATTAAACCTAATGATTCTAACCAGTTTAAGAATAAAAAGGTTAGAAATGTAGGTAGCTATGTAGATAATAAAAAATCTACTGTAGTTAGAAATAAACCTGATGTAGTAGTAAACAAGATTGTAGGAAATACTAATATTAATACTAGTTCTGCAAATGATATTAATACTAAAAAAGATGATACCATTAAACCTAGTGTAATTAAAGTAAAGAAAATCTCTATTCCTGAATCTGAAGTAAAGAAATTTAGTGCTAAATCTACTACTATAGTTGAACCTATTAAGGAAGAAGTAGTTATTACTACAGATTCTGCATCAGAAACTACTAAAAAGCCTATTGAAGAAGAAGTAATTACTTCTACTGCTCCTGAAGAAGAGAAACAGGATATTATTAATTCTCTTACTGAGGAGGAATCTAAAAAGATTACTGATACTTATAATGCAGCAGTAGAAATAATTAAGTCAGTTTCTCCTATAGTAACTACAGAAGTTGAAGTATCTACTGAATCCACTAATCTTATTGAAGATAAAGTAGAAGAGGAAGAAACTAAAAAAGAAACTGAAGAAGTAGATCAAGAAATTACTTCTGAAGAAGATGATGATAAAGAATATTATGAAGTAAGATTTGTTGGAGAATTTCCTAATGAATCTATTTATGAAGATTCTATAATTTATGCTATTTATACTGGAGGAAATGACTTCGAAAATCAAAATCATACTGAATATATTGAAAACCTTGCAATTATTGATAGATCTTTGTATGATCTTTATGGAACCTATGAAGGAAAATTATATAGTATTGATATAGATGAAGAAGGAAATATTTCTTATCTCTATGACGATGAAGAATATTATGAAGATGAAGAAGAATCTTCTTCTGATTCTAATGAAGAATCTGGAAAAAGTAAATCTACCTCTGTAGATACTTCAAATATTCCTTATGAAGAAGATGATGATGCAGCTATTATAGATGCTCTTAAGAAATCAGTAAGCAAACCTTCTGTCATTGATGTATTATAATAGTGATAAATATTAAAAGGAGATATCTCGATAAACATGATTATTAATCACTATAGAATATTTAAGAGGGAAGAACATTATGACTATCTTAGGAAGTATCTATTTAATGGATGCAAATCATATAGAAACAACTAAGCATAATCTTGCTATATATTTTCCACCAAAAGCTGGGCCTGGACCTAATAGAATTTTATGCATGGATATGGATGAAACTTCTGATGAACTTGAACAGATGTTTCCAGATAAAGCCATGAAAGCTACTTTATTATGTCCACCTCCATTAGCGATGTATAAAGAAATTGATGGAGATCAAGAAGGATTTATCCAAGCTTATAATGAATATCTTGAGTATGATGATTCTGTTCAAGAATTCATAGCTACTATGCTGTATTTTATGCATATTGGAGGGAATATTTTATTAAATATTCCCTCTTATTTAGAAGATGAACCTATTTGGGTTCATACTTTAATGATGTTCTTTTATACAAGATATGGAATTAGTATGGGAATAATGGATCAAAGTTATTTTGCATATGATGATAAATATGATGACATTATCATAACTTTGTTATATCAAAAGAAGATGGTAGATGTATTCGATTTTATTAATTGTAATACTAATCCGTATCCAACATTTCCTCCAATTTTATATAATCAAATTGTTGATGATCTTATGGTCTTTTCTGGACCAGATAATGATCCGATGGAATTATATACAATTATGAAGGAAGCTTATATAACAACTGGTATTCCTATCACTAAACCAGTTATATATTTTGATCAATATTAAGGAGACTACTATGGATAATGAAACTAAAGATAACTTTTTAAACAGAGAAAAGATTGTAGGTCCAATAGAATTTACTGTACGTATTGATGCTATTGGTGATGTATTTATTAATGGTAAATTCTATAGACAATTGTCATTTACACCTAATCAAATAGCTTTTGTTATTGAAGATTTTCTTAATGGTGTACCAGCAGATGATGAAGATAAGGAGATAGAATGTTAATATTTGGTCCTTATAGAGCAATACCAGATAATACTTTTACAGTATTTAATTTATCTTCTCAGAATCAGGCAATCGAAAGATTGCCTGGTTTATTAATGATTCCTAATTATGCTACTAGTATGACACAAGATCCAACAGGATATGAATATCAATTTGATCTTTGGTATTATGATTATGTATTAAATGATCCGATTGCTTGTTCTTCATTAATGTCAATTTTAGATTGCATTTATAATGGACAAAAAGTCTATATCTGTATATCAGAATATTCATATGATAATGGAATATCTATGGTTAATGAATCATTTATGAAATTGATTCAAACTAGATATGATATTAAATATTCTATTATAAATGATCCTGAAGATTATTTTTATATTTCACATGATGGCTGTGATTTTATGACAGTACAAGGTATTGTTACATTTGATGAAGATAGAAAAAGATTTCTTCAAATATGTGAAGAAAATAAAATTGTAGCTGGAGGAATATAGTCATGCCTGCTGAGATTATAGAGCATGGTAAATTATCTGATAAAAGAAATAAGTTTATTTATTTTACTTGTGAAAATCCAAATTGTGAATGCAAATTTAAAGTAAAAGATAATGATAAAGATTTAAATATTACTATTTCAAGATATGGATTCTTTTTTAAGAAAAGATCTATTAATTATTCTTATCATTGTCCAGAATGTAATAGGCTAGTAGAAGTAATTGAATTACCTGATGAAAATGATGATATATAAAGGAGAAAATAATTATGCAGCTTGTGTTGAATATTGATGATGAATTATTTAAATCTTCTGATCTTGGGACAGAACTTAATAAAATTATTCATAGTGTATCTGATGAAGATTTAAAAATAATTGTAAAAGATATTCTTAAGGAATATCTTATGAAAGATGATGTAATTAAGAATTATTTTACAGAAACTAGTTTCAGATATAGTGGACCTAGTTCTTTAGGACCTTCATTAGAACTTAAGAAAATAATAAATCAAATAGATTTTTCAGAAGAAATGAAAGATGTTAAAGAAAAATATATAAAAATTCTTAATGAAGATATAAAAGAAATCTTAATTGGTCAATTTGCTCAAGCATATGCTAGGGCATTTTCAAATCTTATTACAGAGGATAGAGATTTTAGTAATAGAATTAATAGTTCAATTTATAGAGCATTATCCACTGTCAATAATAAATAGGTAAAGAATAATGGCTTCTGAATTATGGAGAAATATAAATTATAAAACTCCAATAAAATATTTTATTAATACTTATATACGAGAATATGATTTATCTAAAGCAAATATAAATGCTTTATTATATCAAAAAATATTATCTAAAGATGAATATGATAGATTCTATAATATGGATAAAAAAGAAAGAGAAGTTATTATCGGAAAAATGATATCCAGAGATAGATCTATTTATACTAATATTCAAACAGGTATTAAAGAAGCAAAAAGAAAATTATTTATATCTAATAATTTAGAAGATATAGATATAGTATCTATTAAAAACGATGCAGTATTTATTGTAGGTAAATTATTGCCTTATACAGAATTTCCACCTTTTAAATTTGTAATTAAAAATGAATATAATATATTTTTGCAATTACAAGAATTAGAGGTATATTATTCAGATAATTTTATAAATGGTGAATTCAATATAAATATCGATATTAAAGGTATAGGAGATAATAATTTAATATTACATGAATATGGAATATTAGATATTATTTGTGAAATATGTAGAAGATTACAAAGAGAAAAAATAGAAGATACTATGAGTTATATTTCTATAATGTATGATAAATTTATAAATAGAGAATTGGGAAAAGAATATTATAGAAATTTTGATGCTTTCTCTATGTATATAATTCCTACATTTTCAAGATTTGTTCAACTACCTGATATATCTGAAGAAATGAAATATGCTGTAGATATAAATAGAAATTTATCTATAATAAGAAATTTAGTAGGTATAGTATCAGAAATATATAGACAAAAAATAAGAAGAGGATAATATTCCTCTTCTTATTTTTTTAAAAAATTAAAATTTTTAATTAGATGATATAAAATTGTAATAAAAGAATAAATAATTTTTATTTTGAAATAGGATAAAAGGAGAATAAAAATGGAAATTAAGAAAAATGGAGCTATTATGCAGTTTGTGAACCTGTTAGATTCTTATAACTTTGACTATATCAAGATGGTTATTGATCTTGATACCAATCATTGTTTTATCATCATGGAAAATACGGATGAGAAATTTATTCCAATCGATATAAATATCTTGCATTTTGTTAATCATGATCCTGTTGAAATTGTAAGAATTCTGGCAATGCTGGAAGATACATTCAGCGGAAATTGCATAACTGTATACAAAGGCAAAAAGTATTCAGACTTCTTTTGGCCTTTTAAGAGTTTTGACATCAATGATTCTGCATGGAAGGAAAAAGTAAAAAATGAGATCATGACTGTTGCTAATAGTTTCGAAGAGGATCCTAGAGATCCAATCGAATGGAAGTTTTTACACGATGCATTCAGATATGTTTTCAACATTTTTATGAAATACGTCGAAGCATCTTATGATGGAAAGGAGTTTTTCAAAGAAGAAATAGAAGATTTAAAATGGTTAATGGATAAATTTAATGTGAATAAAGATGCAGTTTGACTGCATCTTTATTTTTTAATAAATTATAATTTAATTATATATTATAATATTGATAAATAATATAATATTTATCAATATTATTAAGAAAGGAATAGATTTATTATGGATTTATTTAATGGAAAATATTTTAAAGAAAATAATAAAAGAATAGTAATTACAGAAGATTATATTTATAAAAATACAAATGATAAATATTCTATATCTATTGATATTGGGGAAGGAAGAGAATCATCATTTTTATTAGATCCATATATTAAAATTTATAATTCACCAGATTTTAGAAAAGCAACTAAAGTAGCTAGAATTAGTCTTATTACAGGAAATTATATTTCGCATGAAGGAAAGCCTTTATTAAATATAAATTCATCTATATTAAAATGGATTATAAATACTTTATTAAAACCTTCAACTAATAAAAAGTATTCTAATATGATCGTATATGATGCAATTTGGGCTTTTATATATGATACAGGAGAAAGATATAAACTTAAATGTGCAGAGAAAGTAGATATTAATATATTCATAAATAATTTGAAAGAGAATAGATAAAATGATTAATATTGAATATGAAAGATATTATCACTGTGATACAAATTCATCATGGTTTCATAGAGATGGTGATGTTATAGCACCTCTTGCTGTAATTCATCATATGCCAAATGATATAGAATGTTTTTATATACCATTTATAGATGAGCCTGATATAGAGGAAAAAGGGATATATGGATATTATATATCTATGTATGAACCTAAATATGTTATAGAGACTAAAAATAAATTGACTAAAGATATGAAAGAATCTCTTATGAGAATACTTAATAATGGTGGATGGGAGAAACTTATTGAAGCGTTTGAAGAAGAATGTGGAGATAATTGTTCTGCTACATTAGAAGAATGCAGACATAAGTTTAGACAATTTCCTGAAACTCCTCCTAATTATTTATTATTACCAGAATAATGAAAACAAAATAAAGAGAGGATGACTCCTCTCTTTATTTTTTAAAAAGTATTAATATTTTTTAATCCTACATTAGCAGTATCAGAGTCAGAATTCTGTTGAATACTATAATTTAACACTTCTAATTTAGCTCTATTCTTAATACTCTCTAACATCTCTTCTTCTGTCTCAAATGGATATCCTATAGATAATTTTAATTTAATAGTATCTGTCATTTCTAACATTATTTTTTTCATTATATATTGAATAGCAGCTTCCATATTTTGTTCATTCATATAATTTTCACTAGAAGGATCTATATTATATATCTGCCATTCCATTAATGACTGCTTTACCAGATAATCCATTAAGGCTCTAGAGTCCTGAACCGAATAATTGCTCTTCTGTATAAATTTGTCCCGTTCCTTGACTATTTCTGAGATGCTTATTATCATTTTTTGATAATTGGTTAACTTCATAGAAATTACCATTAATATAGCCATTAGAAGTATTGTTGAAATTACTAAAATTAGTATAATTGCTGTTGTATAAGTTATATTCATTATAATCTCCCCAAGATCTAATAGTATTTGAAAGTTGGTAATATGGTAATTCTGTAAGTTCATTATTTTTTTGGCATTTTTCTATATATCTTACTACTTTATATGCTATATCCATTGTAATACCATAACTATATTTCTTTAATAATAAAACCCAATTTCCAAAGCACATATTAATTGGTATATACATATCTGGATTAGCATGATATAACTGATGTGCTGTTTCAGATAGCATAACTATGGGTATATTATTTTCTCTATGTTCTTGAATTAATAAATTTATAATATCAAAGGTAGTACATCTTCCCACTGTATTTAATATATGCTGAGAAATTAATATAGTAATATCATATATTGTTAAGAAGTTATGATGCATTTCTATATCAGCCATACCATCTTGTATATTTCCATTTATTTGGCATCTATCTAAACCCATACTCATCAGATATGCTTTATATCCTTTATATGCTCTAGACTTTCTAAATCTATGAATACAATTATCTATAAATCTTTTATATGTATCTACATCAGCTAATGTTTCTCTAGTTTGATAAAACTGTAATGGATATGGAGCTATTGAAAAATATAATGTAGCTATAGGTGTATTAGGATTTATAAATTCTCTTGCCATATATACATCTATATCTTTTTTATCTGCTATTTTGGTAGATTCATTTAATGTTAAATCATTCATTTTTATATATCTCCTATTATAATTATTAAAAAGTAAATATTCTCTACTTTTACTACTTAAAATTAAATAATTATATTTTTTATTTTATTAAAGGAGAAAAATAATAAAATGCCAAGAGAAAAAAGAACTTTTAGAGAACCTAATGAAAAAGAAATTGAAACTATAATTAAAATGTATAAGGAAAAAAAATCATTAGAAGAAATTGCAATATCAACAGGATTTTTAAAAAGTACAATAAGAAAATGTATTATTCTTGAAAGTGATATTAAGATTCCTATTGATGAAGAAGAATCAAAATATTTTAAAGAATTATATAAAAAAGGTAAAACTTTATTTGATATATCTAATATAACAGGACGTAGTATAGAGAGTATTAGACCTCATCTTAATACAATAATTCAGAAGAGAAGAAAAAAAGAATTAGAAAAAAGATTAAAAGAATTTCATTCTCGTATATCTGACATGAAAGATTATGATGTAATAAAAATATATATGGATTGTAGTTATGACATTTCTGATATTGCTAAAGGATATGAAGAATCAGAAGAGCTTGTAAGAGCAATAATTGAAAATTATGTAAATACTAGTATTAATTATGAAAATTTATTTAAGAAACCTATTAGAAGTATTAATATTAAAATCTTTAGAGATTTCTTTTGTGAAATTGGAAAAGAATATTATATAAATACTCATAGCGATATAAATATTAATTCACATCATAGACCCAAAAAATTATATTCTTCTAAAAAAATTATAATAAAAACAAAATATCCAAAAATAATAATTACTGAAGAAGGTGAAACCTATTCCTATAATGATATTTTAAGTTGTGAAGATAATATTAATAAAAATGAAGAAGTATAATAATTGACATCTATGTAATAGTCCTTGTGTATTGGAGGAATAGATGGAAAAAGTAACTTTAGCTAGTAAAGTTTTTACTGAAAATCCATTATTAGATGAAATTATCTATAATGCTAGACAATTAGCTACTGGTACTATATTAAAAGATATAGATAGAGCTAATAATGCAGAAACATTAGAATCTATTAGAGCTGGAGATGTTTTAATAAGTATTAAGAGAGGCCATTCTAATTTTAATTACTTTCATTATGATGAAACTTTATTAAGACAAATCTCTGGATTAACAGAGGATCAAATTATTGAATATGCTGCAGATAATGATAAGATCCCTAAAGGAGATATTAGGACTCAGTTATATAATATGGCTGAAGAACTATTCTTGAATAATTATATAGAATATAATAATTATTATAGAATGCTTCATGGAGAACCTAATTATGATGAGACAGGAGTCTGGGAAGGTCTTTGGATAGATAATAATTATATAGATGAAGAGATTCCTACTTCTATTGATCATGTTTCTATAACTTATAAAGAAGAATATGATAGTTATGGTAATCTAATTTCAGATTATAAATTAATTCATGAATTATCATTATCTAAGCAGATTATTCTTGATTCTAATGGTACATTAGAAAATATTGTAAATAATGAATCTTGGCTAATTTCTAATGAATTAACAAAAGATGATGTAATTTATTTACTTCATATGGGCGATAGGCAAGTAGATTATTATGATGCTAGGGTAGCAGAGAAGTTTGCTATGCTTTATTGTCCTTCTTGTGATTCAGATGAGGTAAGAACAAGATATAAAGATTTATTAGAAGCTAATAGATTATATTTACTTTATACAGTATATTCTGAAGCTTATAAATATAGATCTGATTATTATGATAATTTTATGATGGTATTTCTTATTATTCAAACTATTATTGATATGATAGTAGAATTACCAGAATATTTAATTAGAAGAGATGTATTTGATACAAGAACCTGTAAATATATTTTCGAATCTAATGGGGTTAAATATTTTAATGATATTCCTCTTAGATATCAAATTTCTCTTGTAAAGAATCTTAATAAATTGATTAAATTTAAATCTACAGATAAATGTATTGTAGATATTATATCAATATTTGGATTTAGAAATATAAATGCTTTTAAATATTATATTTTAAAAGATCATAATGTAAATAATCCAGACGATTTAGATTATTATAGTAATACTAAAGTAATTACTAATGAAGATGGAACTAAAGATATAGTAACAGATAATGATTCTAATTATGATATTAAGTTTATTAAAGTTCCTCTTTTAGATCAAATTTATGATAATTATGCTAAGAAAGATTCTAATATTTTAGAATATGATGAGCTTACTGTACCTGATGCTTATTGGGTTGGTGATAAAACTTATGATACTGTAAAATCTGGAGTTAAAGATTTAGATTTTACAATATTAAGATCTAAATATTATACTATAGAAGCTGTTATAGATTTAGCACAAAGAAATTTCTCTCTTGTCTATTTTATGAATATTCTTATGTATAATAAAATAGATAAATCTGCTTTAAGAATTAGCTTACCTAATATATCTACTACTAAGAAAGTAGAATTAGTAAATGCTATTTTAGCATTATATTCTCTTGGATATATCTATTATGGAGTAGAAGATACTATTTTAGATAGTAGGTCTAAAGTAGCAGAAATACTAGGATTTAATATGGAAGCAGATTTTGCTACTATAGCACAGTATTTGCATGAAAATCATAGAGGATTAACTTTAGAAGAATTGTCATATGGGCATGATGCTGTAGAAAGACCTGGATTTACTATTCCAGATGAAAAGATATATAGTTTTGAAGAATTAAGAGCTATATTTTTAAATAACAGAGATATCTATAAACATGTATTAGAAGTTATGGCTAATCCTCCTAGTAAAGAAGTATATGATGCTTATAGATATTTATATAAAACTTTATTTATTATGAATAGAAATATGGAGTATTTCTTAGTAGGAGATAATGATGTAGTAGATACATATAAAGCTAATGGATATACTACTAAATTCATTAATATTCCTAGACCAGAGAATTATCAGAACCCTGATGTCTATGAATATGATATGAAATGTCTTACTAGTACTTGTGATGAAAATACTTTATATTTTGAAATGAGAGATGATTTTGATGAAACTCATTTATTTGATCTTTATATTTATGATCCAGAAGATGAAGATTTTGTTTCTTTAAATGCAACTGCTAGAATGGCTAGTACTTATACAGAATTTATGAGATATAATGATGGAAATGTTTATAAATTCTTAGTACAAGTTGCTGCTATTGATGATGAAGCTAAGAGACAAGAAACTTGTATAAATGCTATTCAACAAATTATTGGATATATTAAAGATTATATAGATGAAGATAAGACAGAAGTATATATGGATGATGTATTCTCTGGTTTACCTTCTGTATCATTAGAATTTGTTAAATCTTATATAGAGGAAGTAATAGACTTCTTCAAATCATTTAAAATATTTACGCATCAGTCTTCCATTATTTATGTAATAGATGATAAGTTCGATCAATATATACAATTAATAGATCATATATTAATTAAATACTTATTTGATAAAGCTGATATTATTAAGATTGAAGATTATATTTCTAATGCTAATATCAATCTTTCTAAAGAAGAAAGAGCTAAGCTTATAGATAAAGTATGGTTTAGTATGGATTGGTGGCTTAGAAAGAATTATTCTGAATATTATGAAAATAATAGAAATGCTTTAGAGAATAATGGAAAACATAAATTTATTTATTATTGCCCTCAATGTGGAGCAGAATTAAGTGCTTCTGATACAGTATGTCCTAATTGTGGGGTAGAAAATAAAGTTCCTATTACTTTTGATAAATATGCCCATTTTAATAAAGCTATTAAAGATTATGCTGATGTAAGAAGTACATATTATTTTAAAGATGATGTATTCAATCCAGATAATCATTATATAAGACAATTAGAAATTTATGCTGTTGATGCTATATTACATATGCTTGTAGATATTACATATTCAGATAATATTAATATAGAAGAAGCTATTGATAGTATGACTGAAACTAAGTATTTAGTAGAATATATTAATGAATGGATAGCAGATACTTGTTTAATATTAGTGAATCTCTCTTTAGATGATGGAGAAATTTGTTGTACTAAATATTTCTGCCCTAATTGTGGGAAAGAAATAGAATCTAATACAACTACTTGTCCATATTGTAATTCTATAGTATTTGAACCTATCACTAAATATCGTAGAATTACTAATATAAAAGATACATTAAATAAAATATCTACTCTTAATCTTAATTATGCTTTAAATCTTAGAGAATCTATAATGAATATAAGTAATAATATAAGTCTCTATGAACCTTCATATAGACTTTATGATAACTGTTATACTATTATTACTCAGGAATTTCCTGCTCATGTATTTATAGATACATAATAGCTTATTAGCTGAACATTCAATTAATTACGTTAACATATTATGGGAGGTTAATTATAATGCCTAATAAAGATATTACATTATTCGATTTTGCTAAATCGAATGATGATGTGAACCTCAAGAAAACTTGGCTTAAAGGTGAAGTTATTTTTAAAAATATTGATACAGGCGAGCCTGTTCTTACTCTTCATAATAAAGTAGTTATTGCTGGTTCGCAATTTGTTGCTCAGAAAGTATTTGATCTTCCTGAACTTGTACATCTTCCTACTTATAATGAATCTCTTGATCTTGAGAATTCTTCTGAACATGGTTCCAATCCTGATAATATTCCTAAAGCTTGTCTTTTCTGCTGTGGTACTCAAGGTTGTGGTGCTGAAAATTCTCAGGTATATCCTGTACAGTATACTAACAGAATTAAACCTGCTGGAGATCTTGTTCCGTTTAGATATCAGCTTATTCAGAATGATTTGACCGATGCAGAGAGAGAAATTTATTTTGGAAGAAAAACTATTGCTGAAGCAAATAGAATTGCTTATTACTTCAAAGCTTTTGAATCAGAACCAACTCTTTATATGAGATATGTAGATGAGACTCCTATTGATGCTACTCTTTATGATTCTCAGAATACTTCTGATGCAGAAACTTTTGTAGAGTTTAATCTTAGAATTACTAAGGATGATTTTAGAGATTATTTTAGAGCTACCTCTTCTATTAATGATGCAAGAATTAACTCTATCTCTATTCTTACTGCTTGGTATGTTTCTGGTGCTGGATATAAGTGGTATCAGGATATTATTCCTCTTACTCAGCTCAATATTCCTAATGAAGCTCTTATTGATCTCACGAAGGGAATTGATATTACTTATCATATCTACTTCTAATCTACTATTAGGAGGTGGATGTAAATGGCTAAGAGGATATCAAAGAAAATTACAGATGGTGAATTAAAGAATACTTTAATCAACCTTAAAGAAGAAGATATAAAATCCTCTTTTATATATGATCTTTTTGGAGAATATGATGGGGTTGCTAAATGCAACCCCTATGATATTATAGATATACCACCTGGATTTTATGGCCCCGAAAAGCACAAAAATAAAAATGCTTTTACTACTACAGTAGGAATATGGATTTTTAATAAATGGATGATAGAACCTGATTTATTTGATTTATTTGGGTATATTAATAAAACTATTAATGGTAAGCAATTAGATGAAATAAATCAGCAATTATCATATGCTTTAATGGAAGATAGAATAGATGTAGAAGCTCTTAAGAAATTTCTAATGAAAACTCAGCTTGCCATGCAATTTGTTACAGTATTATCCCCTAATTATAATGAAGCTATCTTAACTATAACTAAAGTTGTAGATAAAAAGAAAGATGAATTAATTAAAAAATATAAAAAAGAATTAGATGAAGGTGATACTGTTATTGCTAAGCAAATAGAGGATGAATTATTAAATTATGCATTAGAGACTCTTAAAGATGATCCTTCATTAGATTCTTTCTTATCAGGTGCAAGATCAAATATTGATAACCATTTTAAGAATCTCTTTGTTTGGAAAGGTGCTACTAGAGATCCTAACCCAGAATCTAAACAGGAATTTAGAATTGCTACTTCTAATTATGCAGATGGTGTTAGGAGAGAAGAATATGGATTATATTCTAATTCTGGAATAGAAGGAGCATATTCTAGAGGTAAGAAAACAGAGCATGGTGGCTATCTAGAGAATCTTACTACATCTGCTTATCAAGATTTAATTCTTGATGAGCCTGGTACTGATTGTGGTACTACTAGATGTATTGAAGATGTAATAACTAAAAAGAATCTTAATAGATATATCTATAATAATATTATTGGTCCTAATGGTAAATTAATAGAACTTAATTCTCAGAATGCTGAAAAGTATATTGGTAAAAAAGTAAAAATGAGAATGGCATTTCTTTGCCCTCATGAAAAGCCATGTAATGCTTGTGCTGGTAATTTCTATTATAAATTAGGTATCAAGAATGTAGGACTTACTCTGATGCAAGTATTCTCAATTTACAAAAATAGAACAATGAAAGCTTTCCATGATAGTACAGTTCAGTTAACTGAAATAGATACTATGAAAGCTTTTGGATTAAAATAATAAATGAATAAGGAAGAATATTATGATCTATTAACAAATAAAACTTTCATCAGAGGGTATGAAAATTTTAATGTTATAGATGCAAAGCATTTAATTAATCCTGATGTATTTCCTAGTATATATATTATTACACAGAATGGACAAATTTATTGCATAGCAGATGATTTATATTTAAGATGGGAATATGAAGGTAAATATCCTTATGTAAATTTATTATGTAAAAGAAAAGAAGAAGAATCTTTTACTAAAAAACGCTTTCTTATTAAAGATCTTATGGCTTATAGCTATATAAGAAATCCAGATAGCTATTTAGAGAGAGGTTGTAAGGTAGTTAATATAGATGGCAATCCAAACAATTGTAAATATGATAATATTATTTTTCTAGATGAAGAAAAATTTAAATAAAAAATAAAGCCCAGAGATTTCTCTCTGGGCTAAATTATTTTTATTATTTATTTTGTAGGTTTAATAATTGTATAATCTGGCTTAATGGTTGCATAAGATAAATGTTTACCAAAAGCATCTGTCCAAGATTTGCTAATAACTTCCCAATTAGTTAAAATTAAACCATTAATTGATTTATAATATGGTTATTTATATACTATTTTCTTAATTTAAAATTCAATCCTTCATATATCTTTACAGGATTTCCTCTTATTACATTATTACCAATCTTCCAAGATTCATTATCTTGGAAGGCTTTATTCTTTTTCTGTATTTCATTAAGTCTATAATTCAATTCCTCTAAGCATTTCTTTTTATTCATGTATTGTGATCTTTCATCTTGATTCTCTACTACAATTCCTGTAGGAATATGAGTTACTCTTACAGCAGAATTTGTAGTATTTACACTTTGTCCTCCATTTCCTGAAGATCTAAATATATCTATTTTTATATTGCTAGAGTTAATATCAGAATCTACAATCTTAACTTCTGGTATCTCTGATAAACTGATAAACCAATTCTTTCTTTTATGACCTTTTCTTATCGGACTTTCACAAATCCATTCTATAGTTCCTATATATTCTTTAATCTTTTTATCATCTGTCATAAAAGTTATAGAACTATTGTAATTAGAAAATTTAGATTTTTTAGAATCTATTAATTTAATATCTTTGATTTCTTTTATTAATCTTTTATAAAATAAATCAATAGCCATATTACACTCTGGTGGCGGATTTATTCCTGATGATATTCTAAATATCATTTATTCATTTCCTCCAGCTTTAAAATTGTATACTGGTTTAAGTATATTAATAATATTTACACTAGGTTCTATAGCTTCTCTAATAAGCTCAATATCTCTATAAGCAAAAGGAGCTTCATCTAATGTATCTTTAGAAATAGAAGTAGAATAAATTCCCTTCATTTCTTTCTTATACATAGAAGTATTATAAGTATTTTTAACTTCAGATCTTTTTATAATTCTACCTGCTCCATGAGGAGCTGAGCAATTCCAATCTTCATTATGCTTTCCATTTCCTATAATAATACCATCTCTTGCATTTATTGGAATTACAACCTTCTCAATAAATTCTGATGCAATACAACCTTTTCTTATCACAAATTTCTCATTATGATCTTTAGAATAGCTCTCATAATAATTATGAAAATTATCTATTACATCTATAATCTCTGCATTAATAAAACTACAGATCTTATTAGCAATAGTCTTTCTATTATATTCTGCAAATATTTCACAGTCTCTAGTGCTTTCAAGATAATCACGTTTTAAATTGTGATTCTCCAGATAAGTGTATTCATATGGAATACTAAAGATTCCATTATCTTTAAGATATTTTTGTCCTTTATCATTGTAATATTTATTTACGCATTGACCTAAATATCTACTACCAGTGTGAATACAAATATAATAGAAATCATCTTCATCTTTATCGATTTCTATAAAATGATTTCCTCCGCCTAAAGTTCCTACATAAGATAATCCTAATTCAAAATTAATTATTCCTTTCTTATGTAATCTTTCAACAGCACATTCAAGATTAAATCCAAATCTTAAACTTCCAATATCTTTCTGTCTATTAGATCCATAAGGAATAATATTTCTAATATAACTATCTAATTCCTGTAATAAACCCTTAGTAATTCTCTTTTTAGGTTTTATTTTATATAATAAAACTCCACAACCAATATCAGATCCTATCATATTAGGAATAATTCTTTCAGGGAATCTATTATATATAATAGATAAACCAATAGGACCTACTTTACCAGCATGAACATCAGGCATTATTCTGATCTTACAATCTGAATATGCTTTATTATTACATATTGCTTTTATCTGTGCTCTAGCATATTGATCAATATCATATTTATCACTATCAACACAAAAGCATTTTGCAATATTATACATTCCTTCGATTAAAATTTCTTTCATTATATTTTCTCCTATAATAAATTATAATCTGGCATTTTATATAATATATTTAAATTATTTACCACATTATATGTATGCAATGCAGATTGCCAATTTGTTTCTATTAAATCATTATGTTCTTTTATACTTAAATTTATAGATTTACAAAATTCTATGAATTTATTTTTATTAATACTACTTAATTTTTTATTTGATTTATATTCAGCTTTAAAAAGATATATTTCAGATATAATATTATCTTTCTGATCTTTCAATATTATATATGGATTATTTATGTCTGTATTTATAATAAACTCTATTACTCCAAAATTTTTTAAATAAAATATATTTATTGTAAATTCTGTCATATCTATATACTATCCTTTCTTAAAACTATATTCTATTATCAATATTATAATATATAATTATATTTTGATTATACATTAAAATATTAAAAGTGAGGAAGGTATTTAGCCTTCCTCACTATATATTTATTTTTTATAATCTATTAAATAAATCTGATAAATTTCCTGTCAGTGTAGGATCTTTATTAGGATCTTTTTCTATATCATTTCCATAAAATTCTTTATTAATATCATCTAATATATCTACATATCCCATTTTCATTTCTTTTTCTATATGGTCTAATGGTATATGATATGCATTACTTATAGCTTCTCTTCCATAAGGAGTTCTCTTTATTTTATCCAAACTCTTTTGATCTTCTAATAATTGTTTTTTATATAAATCTTCAAAAGTAATACTCTTTACAGAATTTAATATTTTTAACTGTTCATCTGCTAACTGAGTAGATGGATCTTCTGTTCTAAATACAGAAGGATCAATATTATCTCCTTCCATATACTCTTCTTCAAGAGAATAAGAAGTTTCATCATAATGATCATCTGTATATATTTCAGTCTTCATTAAGTGATATCTTGTGGCAAGATCTTCACCATAATAAAAGATATATAAAGCCCATAAATAAGAGAATACTAAATCATCATGAGCATCTTCTGCATGTTCAACTTTACCATTTGGTTTAACTACCATAGTAGAAAGTTCATCATATATTTCTTTAGAATTGAATTTATCTCTATGATGCTGCACTCTTTGATAAAGAAGTTCAATAAGTTTATTTCTAGTAGACTTAGAAGAAGTGCCTCCATAAACTTTTACTCTACGAGTTTTTCTTCGTACGGCTGTACCATCGAATACTTCTTCATCCATACGATCTTTAATTTCATAATAGAGATTTTTCTTAATAGAAGTTTTGAGCAACATCTGAAGTACTGAAGAACCAAAACCATTTATGTTTAGGAATAGTCGCAAGCTAAACCCTCTAGTTAATTCTAGACACTCTCATTATAAGTAGTGATCAGATCATTTGTTCACCCATATATAAGATATGGGGCAGTATTTTTCTTCCTCCATAAGCTTGAGGTTCTACTCTCCCGTAAGGAGATGATCGTTGAATGTTTAGCATTTTATTTATAAAAATAAAGAAGCTAATTCACTGCTATATCTTGGCTTCTAACAAAGACTTAGGATTTAACCATATCTTTATCCAAACTTTTCTTTCTGATTTCTCAACATTCACGCTTGTCTTTTCAGGCTACGTTGTAGTAAGTTTGGCTCTTAACCAGTGAGTCATAGCAATTAACACTGAAACCATAGCAGATTACTCTACTAGGTGAGACTTTAGTTGCTCCGTTGTTTTCCACGCAGATAATAGCGTTCTTGGCATAATTAGTTACAAATTGATATATAAGATCTGCCAATTCTGGCATAGTAATAAAGTTATTTCTAAATGTAGCAATAACTTTAGTAGTTTCAGAATCTACTACTGTAATAGCAGAAGCATCTCTATGTACACCAGAGGATACATCAACTCCAATTAATAATGGATATGTAGATCCTATTGGAACAGTATCCCAGAATTTCATTTGGAATTGTCCGGCCTTGCCAAAGAAGAGTGTATAACGAGGTTCTTGCTTAACCATAGAAGAAATAACTTCAAGATCTTCTCTATTAAAGGGACTATTATCAGATATCTTGGACCATTCTATTAAAATTTCTCTTCTAAGCTTAGCATAATCAGTACCAAACATTCTTACCATATCATCAAAGTATTTAGCACCTTTACCAAGCATTTGATAAGTGTATCTGATATGCATGAAACTAGACTGCTTATTAGATTCCATTAATGCTACTAATTTATCATATGAGTAATCATAGTATGCTTCATTCCATTGTGTTGCTATAGAAACCATATTATAAGCAAATTGACCTTCTTTAGTAGTTAAATCTCCAGGAGTAGTTGTAATTGTTATGTTATGAGGTGCACCATTTTTCTTAGCATTTTGTGATGCTGTAGAAAATGCAGGAGCTGCTGCTGCATATACAACGTCGTTATAAGGTAAAAATGCGAATTCGTCGAAATATAATAAGGGAACTGTAGCACCTCTTCCTGCACCCTCAGCTAAAGCTTCTGTTCTAGCACCAGGTAATGTTGATATCATATTATGGTTTATAGGATTTTGCAATGTTTCAGAACTATTAGGAACTCTTATCTGTTTCCCATCTGGACCTATTACTTGATCCATTCTAAGGTATTCTGGTAAAGCAGATCTAAAGTTTTTAAGTAATCTAAGATTAGATTTAGAATCATCGTGCTTTTTGTTACTAAATATGATTCTACTATTTTGAGTACCAAAATTAAAACACCACAGATAATATTGAATCGTACTAACGCTCTTCCCAAATTGCCTGGGCCAAATATTAATACTATTAATATTATACACAAACATATAGTTTAGAGCTAAATTAGCTCTGTGTAATTCATATCGTTTAGATTGAGCGCCTTCAACTGGAATACGTGCTACTTCTCTAATATAATACCAAAAATTAACAATACATTCTCTAAGAATCCTTATTTTCATTTCTCTAGATAAATTTGGATCATATGGATTAACTCCCATAAGACCACCATCATACAGAAGTAGAAAAAATGCATTATTTTTAATACCTTTAGCTTTAAGAAAATAATGCATTTTCATAAAAGATTCATTTTTAGTATTATAATCATAATGTACTTGTATAGGAATTGATGGATTTGTAATTATAGCCATATATTACATCCTTTATATATACTAAATTATTGGTGTGTTAAATTTTTATTTTATGATTAATATCTATATAAAAAATAATATAAAGGAGAATCTTTATGGACTTATTATATATGGATGCTAATTATTCTAATTTTAATCCTCTTTATCTTATTCTTGGTATTATTCTTGGAGTCCTTATATTATTGATAGAAGAATTTTTTAGATATAAAAAGGTTAAAGCTAAAATTATGGAAGAAAATTTTCATAGAATTGCTAATTCACCTTCTTTTGTATCATGTGTTTCAGAATATATAAAAAGAAATGAATTTGTTAAAAACATATTAAAAAATAATACTACTTCTCCAGATCTTTTTAAAGATATGGCTAAAGCTTCTCTAGAAAATTCTTTTTCTAGAGATTATGAAGAGCATATAGAATATATTCCTAATACTACATTAGAAAATCCTCTTACTTATTTATATAAATTTCCATATTTTCCTACATTTGAATCTAAACAAAAAGTATTCTCTGAAACTATTAGAACTAATAAAATGATAGATGTAGTACTATTGAATTTATATATAGAGCATATAGAAAAGAATATTAAAGAATTAGAAGAAGAAGAAAATGAATATAGAGAATTTATTAAGAAACTTGGTGCTGATAAAGAAGGATATGATAATTATGATTATGAAAAATTATTTAGACCCAGAGATACTAGTGATGATATAAAAGATAATGAAGATACGGATAATGAAGTTAGTTTAGATAGATTAGTATCTATTGGTACTGTAGAAGAATTTGATGATAATCTAAAAGAATTTTAAGAAAAAATAAATAGGGGATAGGTATAAACCTACCCCCACATTTTTTTTTAATCAGCTTTCTTATTATAGTTATATTCTTTCCCGCAGATTGGACAGAACATAGCATTTACTTCTCCAAACCTGGTATTTCCATTACCATCAAAGAAGTAAGCTGCCATAAGCCCTGTCCAGTCTTTTCTAGAGCAAAGAGGGCAACCTTCTTTTCCTATAATAAGAGAAAGTAAATGGTTCCTCTTTTGAATTTTTCTCATAGGCTCTAGCAGCTTTGCAGCTGTTATTCTACTTATGGAAAAATTCGATACAACATTGTGCGGATTATTTAAACAATCCTCACATGCTTCATTATTTTCTGTAGGCTTACAATTAGATGCATTTTCACAGATACTGCATCCAGCTTCAGCCCGATATAAAAATAGCTCTTCATAGAGTCTATTTTTATATATCAAGTCCCATACATCTGTTTCATTCTTTGGAACATAGCAATTCATAATACCTCCTTATCTTCATTATTAGAAGAAGTATCAGGGTTATTATGAACTACAAAGAATAATTGAATCTTATAAACTTTACCTTTATCTGGTCCATCATCACAAATATACTTACTGATCTCATCCATTGGAATTTTAATTGAAGCATACACTGCTTTACTTTCTTTTATTAACCCTTCAGCCTGCTCAGAATTAACATAAAAAACCTCCGGAATCTTTCCAGTTACCATTCCACACATGGCAGATGCATCCATATATAATGCATTATGTCCATTTGGTTTAAATGCTCCATCGCAATGTTTTTTACAATTATTACAAAAATTATCCTCCATACACTGTGCAAATAAACACTTAATTTTATTATCCTTTTTCTCATTTGCCATTTTTGTTTTCTCCTTTTTATCAAGTTTTATTTTATAGCAGGAATATTATTCCTGGTATAATCTGTTGCACCATTCCCCATAGTATTTCCATACTTTATGGGAATTTTTATTGGTACCTTTCTTTTTATGCTTACCAGTATTATATGACCAGTAAGCATTTTCAGAGATACCATGGTTATTAACACAAATATTTATTTCATCCATTGCAGCACGAATGTTTATATAATCATTATACTGCAATTCATCACAAGTTAAGGTTGACATATCATAAGAGCTTATTAATCCTTTCTTTTTAAGCTCTTTCCAATTGCAACTATTAACTTGTAAGATTCCTAAATCCCTACTACCATTTTTGTTGTAGTTGGATCTTTCTCTCCCAAAGTCACTCTCTTGTTGCATCATTCCCAATAAGAGAGCATAATAATGTTCTGGATCAGCAGGATAGAATTCTCTACAGAGATCATATGTATATTTCTGTAAATCCTTACTGAATTTATATTTCTCAACCAAATAGTTACTATAAGGAGTTTTATCAAGATTAGCTTGATACTCCTTATAATCATCTTCATCTCCTATATAATCAGACTTAATATAATATGTCTGGTCATTATAAAGAATTTCAGACCATCCATTTTCCTCTTTTATAAAATCTACATCTGTTCCAGCATCTAATACAAATGCAGATTCAGAATCTTCAGATGGTCCAGTTCTAACATTTACATTAGTAAATGTCTTTTTATCAATGGAATTAAATTTTTTATATTCCATAATAGTTCCCACATAATCTGACTTTACATATGCAGGAGAACCATCATGTAATATTTTAATCCAATCCCCCTTATCCTCCAATACATCTACAAATGTATTTTGAGGAATTTCAGATACAATGTCTGAATTGACATCTGGACTCTTTCTAGCATTAATATTTCTAAATGTTAAACTCTGATACTGCACCCTTTTAGAATAATCTATTCCTAAAGTTTTAGTAGGAATAGATTCATTGACATATTTACTATTGTTGACCATCACAATTTTAATTGGTTCTTTTTTTATAGTGGTACCATTGACAGCTGTTTTTGGATTTGCTTTAAATCCAAATCCAATAACTATCAGCAATGCTATTATGGAACTTGCTGTCAAAGAGATCAAAATAAAGTTATCTTTTAATCTCTTTAGCATTTCTTTTCTTTTTTCTCTTTTTATATTTTTATCTCTTATTCTCCAAAAATTTTTTGATCGTTCTTCTCCAATCATAAATTAAACCTCCTTTTATTACTCTTATTGAATTTTTTCATGGTCACTATTCCTCCTAAATAGTAATATTACCCACAGTTTCATTATTATAATATCTATCTAAAAATATTTATAAATAGATATATTTATATTTTTAATTATTACATTTTATTGTACTTTTTTATAAAAATTAATTTGTAATAAGGAGAATTAATTATGACAGAATTTAATGGGGTTCCATTCCAATATAATCCTGCTATAACTAATGTAAATATAGATAATCAACTTGCTGGGATTCTATCTCGGTTTAGTGATGACTATATTTTAGATATAGTTAAGGATTCCATTAATAACAGATTTAGGTTATATGATCTTCCTAGACCTAATATAGTTAATGCTTTTGAAATTACTTTTAAAGAATTAACCGATGGATTTACATCTAATACAGATGAAATTCTATCTACAAGAACTAGAGTTTATAATAACATTATAAATATTATTTGTAATTATTATGATTTTGCATTTATTCAAAATGATGATACAGATATATTCTCTGCTGCATATTGGTTATATGATACATTTGTATCTAATTTTACATCTTCATTAATTAATTTTTATACTTTATATTTAATTAGAGAAAGAAAATCTATTGATTTGGCATTAAATTTATCAGAAATGGATAAAATTAATGAAACTACTTATATTTATTCTAAAAAATTATTTAAAGATCCTAGCTTAGCTGGTATTCATTGTAATCTTGAATATGTAATTGATCAAATTAGTAATTTTGATATTAATCTATATACTATTTTAAGCACTGTCTATTCTGGATCTAATATAGATATTGGCAATTATATTGCTAGTATTATTACTGATACAACTGGAATGTTTTTTAGAAAGTATTATGAATCATTTATATTTGGTAAAGAAGCAGCAGACATTCTTACATTAATTAAATTAAATTTACAACAATTAGGAAGTGAAATTGAGGCTTTGGGAGATTAGAGTAAAAGAAAATGACTGAAGATAGGCTTAAACAACATGATATAGAAGAAAGATTTGTTTGCTTATCATGTGCTATGATTTATAGAACAAATATTTATTCGGATAGAGAACCATTTAGAAAATATTATGATAAAATTTGGGCAAAATGCCCTAGATGTAATTGTATATCGTATAAGCCTATTGCTAAACCTGAAAATGAAGTAATTAATAGTGGAGAAGATATTTAAAATGAATAATATAGACAATAATAAAGTAGATGAGCTTTACAATAATCTTTTAGAATCTGCTAAAGGTATAGTAGAAAATGAAGATGGAAGTACAAGTTATGCAGACTTAAAAGAGTTAGATATTAATACTACTGAATCTCCTATATCTACTACCGGTATATATAATCCTATTACTGGAGATATAACAGCAGATACTGCTAGTACAAATACTAAAGTATTATCAGATTTACATTTTAATAGATTCACTGGTGGAGAAGAAGTTTCTCTTACTTTTGATGAAATTAAGAATATTCTTCCTAGAACTGTAGAATCTGAACTTACTGATTTAGAAGAGATAAATATTTTAAATAATATCATTAAGAAAAAATTTAATGGTGAAAAAATTAGTTATGATGAACTTCCTAGTTTTCTAAAAGAATCAGCACTTGATATTGTTAGAAAATCTTCTGATGATGGACCAGCATTAGCATTTCTTGGAAATAAAACCAGACTTAATTATGCTGCTAATTTACTTATTGGAGAATTAGCAAAAGAATGGGAAAAGAAAAATGCTTATATAGACTTAGATACTATGCTTGCTGGATTTGATCAAGATTTTCAGAAACTTCAGAATGAAACATCAAAAGAATTTGGTAATATTTTAATGTCTTTTGATGAAGAAAGAAAAAAGGAAATTGATGCTGCTATTGCTAGATGTAAAGCAGAAGGTAAAGAAGAAGCTGTTGAGAAATTAGAGAAAATTAAAAGTGTTATTGATGAGGCTTATAATTTAACTAATTTTTCTGAGTATTGTAAGCATGTAAAAATTAAGAAGTTTGATTTAGAAAAACCTAAAAAAGTATTTCTTTCTTTTAATGCTAAATATTTAAAGCATAATAATAATATTAATGATATTCAATATTGTCCTGTAGTATTAGATAGACATATTATTGGAGATAGTAAATCTAATATGAAATTATGTTTAGCATTTTGTAAATATTGTATGAACTATTCTCCAGATAATATAGAAGAACATAGTTTTATGTATTATTTTATTAAGAACATCATTCTTCTTGATAGAATAAATCCTAAAGGATTGATGTATGATTCTTTAGATGAGAAATCTAAGAAATTCTATGATGGATTTTTAAATAATCTTAAAAAATGCATTTTAAATCTTAATAATCGACAGTAATAACATATAAATAAATGAGAATGTGTAATTACTGCCCATTTCCTTTAATTATGCATTTTTCAATAATGTGATTTCCACAATCATATATACCTCCTTTTTGTTATTTTGCGTGTGTTGGGTTTCATGCTTTTCTCCTGTGTTTCATAACTTGTCGTTATCCTTTCTGATTTATTGTATGCTTGTTATTTGTTGTTCATGACTAAACCTCCTTTCGTTATTTTTTGACAGAAGACCCAGTAGGAGCCTTCCCTACTGGGTTTCTTCTGTATTTTTTATTGAAACTTAATAGTAATCAAACTAAGTGAAAGGTATGGTGTATATAAAATGCTTTTAGATAGTTCATATACAATCATCCCACAGATCAGATTTACACTCTCTTTTGATAATGATATAATTAAAACTGTAACTGTTAAACATGAAGATACTGTCTCTTGCACTTATAAGAAGAACGGAGAAAGATTTTCAATTATTGGTATTGTAACTAAAATTGGATGCAATTTCAATTCTTCTCTTGGAGCAGTTGGCACCACTGCTTACATTCAAATCGATGGTTCTTCTGAATATTCTGGAGAAGTTATTTATGTTCAGCCAAGTCAAATTCTTGATATTAATGTGATATCTTCTACTAGTGTTGTAGAAAATATTGTTTGCTCTGTATCCAATGAAGATCAAAGAATTACATTAGTTAGAGAAAATGAAGTTGGTGTATTCCAATATAGCTTAGATGGCATAACTTGGAATGCTGCAGTTGGATCTCAAGGTATGTCGGCATATGAATGTGCTGTAGCTCTTGGATTCAATGGTACTGAAGAAGAATGGCTTACTAGTCTTATTGGACCTAAAGGAGATACTGGAGAAGCTGGAGCTTTAGAAATCTATAAAGTATTTCATTCTATTATAGAAGCAGAAACTGATAGATGTGAAGTTCCTATTGGAAAACTTGTCGCTATTGTGCTTGATGATACATATCTTTTTGTTAGAAAAGAGGATGGTAATTCTAATTGCAATTGTGGCTGTGGTTGTTTTATTGATGACTCTGGCAATACCGATCCTATACAAGTTAAAGGATATGATTACCTTGGATCTCTTACTGTGGGTCCTGAAGGAAAACAGGGTGAGCCTGGTAAGTCTGCATATGAATATGCAGTTGAAGGAGGATATCCTGGAACTGAAGAAGAGTTTACCCAGACATTGGGTAAATCTGCTGTAGCAGTAACTAGTTTCTTTATGGGTAAAGATCCTACATTGAAGGAAACTGTAATTGGTCCTATTGATATGAAGATCTTTGGATATACTGATAAAGAAACATTTAAAAGTGTTGAACTCTCTAGAATTGATGTTTATTCTTCTATAAGAGATATCAATCAGACTTTGATTCTTCCAGAGACAATTACTCTTAGAGCAGTTCCTACTAAAAATACTGCAGCTAAGCCTAATCTCTTCATTGAAGATGAAATGTATGTGGCTGATCATATTACCAGCTATAATGGAAAGATTGGTGTTCTTAGAAGAATAAAGTATATTGAATCTTATAGTGGTGAAACTATTATATCTGACTGGATTTCTTCTACTGGTGAACTTGATTATGGTGCTGCAATTCAGTATGTAATAGATGGAGAATTCTTTGAATTTGCTCCTGAAGTTCAAACTCAGTATAGAAAACTTCATACATATGATAATGAAACTACTATTGAGACAACCGAATCTACTTATATTTCTATTGTATATCCGATCGATATCACTAAGTTTGTAAATACTTATGTAGAAACCTATATTGAAGAACATAAAACTGAAATTGTTGCTCCTGTTGTAAGAGAACTTATTGGTCTTCCAGATGGAGAAACTGTTGCATCTTATGTAGACAAGAAAATTGAAGAATCTGTTGGAGATCTTCCAGATGGGTATGATTCTGTAGCAGATTATATTGATGATAAAATTGGTGAACTTCCTGATGGGGTAAATTCTATTACCGATCTTATTGGAGAATTACCTGATGGAGTTAGTTCTGTAACTGATCTTATTGATAATAAAGTTGGAGAATTGCCAGATGGAAAATCTGTAACGGATCTTATTGGTAATTTACCTGATGGGGTAAATTCTATTACCGATCTTATTGGAGATCTTCCAGATGGTATAAATTCTGTTACTGAACTTATTGGTGAAGTTCCAGATGGAAAATCTGTAACAGATCTTATCGGTAATCTTCCAGATGGTATAAATTCTGTTACTGAACTTATTGGTGAAGTTCCAGATGGAAAATCTGTAACCGATTATGTTAATGATAAGATTGGTGATCTTCCTGATGGAGTTAGTTCTGTAACTGATCTTATTGGAGAATTACCTGATGGTACAACTTCAGTAGTTGACCTTATTAATAATACTATTGGTAATCTTCCTGATGAATATAACTCTGTATCTGAATATGTAGATGCTATTAGCAATAAAATTGGAGAATTACCTGATGGTACTGACTCTGTAGTTGATTTTATCAAAGATACGATTGGTGAAGTTCCTAGCAAGTATAATTCTGTAATTGATTATCTTGATGACATTAAAAATTCTGTAGGTGAAGTACCCGAGGAATATAATTCATTAGCAGAGTATGTAACTGCTATTGTTGGTGAATTACCTGATGAGTATGAAAATATTGCAGATTATATTAAAGATGTCAAAGATGAAATTGGAGAATTACCTGATGGAAAAACTGTAACTGATCTTATTGGTGAAGTACCTGAGGAGTATGATTCTCTTGCTGATTTTATTAATAAAAAGACATCTTATGAAACAGGATTTACAACAACTGTAGATGTTGGTGGAGTTCCTGCTGGTACTGTTATTAATTCTAATGCTCAACTTCTTGATCTTATGAGACAGATTTTAGCTCCTGAAGGAAGTAATGAAACTATTACACTTTATTTTGGTGTAACTCATGATATTCCTACAGATCTAACTGGATTAATTGCTCAAGAAAAGAATAAAGCTACGGTATTAAATCAAAGTACAAATTATTATTATACTGCAAATGATGAACATTTTGTTTTTGCTACTCCTAAATCTATTGAACCTTTAATTTCTATTAAAGACTTTTCTGGTTTGGAACAGTTTAGTGGATGGGCATCTATAGAGTATAATGATTATACAATTTATTACACTAAAGAACCTCTTACCATTGATAATTTCAGAATTATATTTTACTACAGATAATATGGAAGGGGTGTAAATATGATACAAATTGTTCAGGGTTTTGAAGTTAAAACAAGAGAGGCTATTGATAATCGTTTAGTATTATCAAAGCAAGAAATGTTTAATATAAATGATAACCATATGCCTGTCAAATATTTTGCTGTTTGCTCAGATGATGGTTATCTTTATATATACAATAAAGATTCTGCAATAATTTCTTCTGAAACTGGTAAATTTAAAAAATATTCTTATTGTAAAATTGAATCTATTTCTATTAATGGAGTAGAACTTCCTATTAATGACATGGCAGTAGATATTCCTCTTTCCACTCATGAAGCTTTTGGCGTATCAATGGCTGGAAAAGGTATTAGCTCTGTTAATGGTGTCTATAATATTGATTTTACTACACTTGATGATGCTGAAATTCCAATTGAGAAAGTTCAATGGGAAAATGCTATCATAGTACGTGGATATTTATTTGAAGGACAATTTTACCAAGATGAAGAGCATAGAATTAAATATGTTCCATATGAATACAAAATTTATGTTGATATAACTTCCTCCACTATTTTTATTTACAATGGAGAAAATTATATATCTGCCATTGCTAATGTACCATTTGCAGATCAGAATCTTGCTGGTATTGCTAAATTGTATCAAAGTACTGGCACAAATACAGATGGTTCCATCTCTCAAAAAATAGTAACTGAAGAACTTAATCAGCGATTTAAAATTACTACAAATGCAGCAGAAGAAACCATCTTATTTTTAAACAATTAATTAAATTAATAAATCAACTATCTTACAAAGGAGATAAATATTATGGCTTTTACACCTACTTATGAGCATAATCAGACAATGGCTAAGCTTAATGTCAATGGCTCTATCTATTGGCTGAAAGATGCTGATCTTCGTGGTATTATTGCTACTTTTGGTGATGCTGTTCTTAAGAATGTTGATACTACCTTTACTGAAGATAGTGTTAACCTTGTAACTTCTGCTGCAATCCAGGCTTGGGTTGAGGAGCAGATTGCTGACCTTGAAGGTGTTATGCACTTTAGAGGTATTGTTGAAAAGCAGAATGAAGAGACTGATACTCAGGCTATTGCTCGTGTTGTCACTGATCCTGAGGCTGGTGATGTTGTTGTTATTAAGGGTAATGGTAAGGAATATATCTATAGTGGCTCTGCATGGGAAGAGCTCGGTGACCAGAATATCTATCTGACCATTGCTTCTGCAGCTGCTACTTATGTTCCGAAGACCACCACTGTTGCTGGTATTGCTCTTGATCACAGTATTACTGTTTCTGAGCTTGAGGCTGCTTCTGCTCTGAATCTTAAGGCTCTTGCACATAAGGATACTGCTACTGGTACTGTTGCTACTGCTGATTCTATTGATGATATCACTGTAGCTAAGGCTGGTGAGTATGCTATTAGTGGTAACACCGTTGCTGTTCCTCAGACTTGGAATGCTCTTGATGTTACTCCGGCTGGTACTGTTGCTCTTACTGCTGGTACTGCTGCAGCTGCTACCTATCAGAAGACTTCTTCTATTACTGTTTCTGCAGGTGCTGTTGGTGATGGTCAGACTGCTACCTATACTCCTGATGGTTCCATTACTCTGCCGAGTATCACTGCTACTGTTACTCTTGGTAAGGAAGCAGTTGCTACTGTTACCGATGCTGGTACTGCATATACTCTGAGTGATGGTGCAGTTACTAAGGCTTCTGATACAACTGCTAAGTTTGTTAAGAAGGGTGTATCCTTTGCTATGGATACTACCGATACTGAGCAGCTGAACCTTGCTTATGTTGCATCTACTGATACTGAGTTCTATACCGATGCTGTTACTGAAGCTGGTGCTATCACTTATACTAAGCAGACCATTTCTGGTGCTCTTCCGACCTTTGGAACAAAGGATGTTGCTACTAGTGTTGCTTCTGCTACTGCAGCTTATGATGGTGATGCTTCCTTCAGTGGTGTTGGTACTGTTCTTGGTGCTACTCCTGCATTTGAAACTGCTAATGCTGTTGTTACTCAGCCGACCTTCACTGCAGAGTTCTCTGGTACTGCTAAATCTGTTACTCCGACTGCTGCCACCACTTCTGATGCTCTTGCTGATGGTTCCATCACTGTTGCAACCGAGACCAAGAGCCTTACCCTTAACAAGACTGATAAGACTGTTACTGTGTCCTGATTTAGTCTTATTTTGGATAAAACTAGAATTATTGGGGAGGGGAGTTATCTCCCCTCTCTAGTTTTTTATTGAATTGACATCTTATTATACAGAATTGGTATTGTCATAATAAGATGGAGAGAATAAAAATGTATAAACACTATAAAGGTGATTATTGGCTATCAGTCCTAATACCAGCACACAATTGTTCTGATACTATTGAACGATTATTAGACTCTATAGTTATTCAAGATACAGATGATGTAGAAATAATTATCTGCGATGATCAATCTACTGATAATTTTATGGATAAGGTTTATCCTTATATGGAGAATCTCAAAATAAAATATTGTAAAACTAAACCAAGAGAGATTCACTGTCCTAGTAATACCAGATTTGATGGCTGGAAAATAGCTACTGGAGAATGGATTACTTTTATCGATGATGATGATATGTTTGAGCCAGACGTATTTAAGAAAATTAAAGAATTGATTGAAGAGACTGGAGAACAAAAATTAATATACACATCATTCAGGGATTATAATCCAATCATTGGTCAATATGGTTTAACTTTTGATGGTGGAACTTGGTTACATGGTAAATTTTATAATAGATACTGGCTCATTGAGTCTAGTATAGATTTTGAAGAAAATCTATATACAAATGAAGATTTGCATTTCAATGGTCAAGTTATGGCAGAATTAGGTGGACAAAATTCAGAATTAAGAAAGTTTGATGTATGTACTTATAAATGGAGCTATAATCCTAAATCTTTCACTAGATCGTTTGATACCAGTAAACATAGCTTACTAGAAACTTGTTTTAAAGATTATGTCCATTCAGCTGTTGACCCCTGGTTTAATTGTTTTCATAAATATCCTGATAATTATCAAGAGTATTATGATCACATGATAATGATGATACTATATATGTATTTTTATATTCAAGCCTTTAAATATTCTAAAGGTGAAGATGGAATAATAAAGTCTAATATAAATCTTATTATAGACACAATCAATAGAGTATGTAAAGAATTTGATAAAACTGTAGATGATATCTATAAAGATATTACAAATAATCCAGACTTTTTTGCTGAAATTAGAAAAGATGCTGAGATTGGAAGTAATAAATTTATAGAAAGAGAAAGTTTCTATGATTTTCTTTATGATAATATAAAAATTTCAAATGAATAATTTATAGGCTGAAAAGATGTCTATACAGCACCATACTTTCTTTTTGAAAAGAGATAAAAGGAGTGTAATATAGATGAGTAATAATAAAAGAGGTGCAGCCATCGTCAAAAGAGATAGCACCGTAAATTGGTTAAAAGCCCAGAACTATATTCCTCCGATTGGTACAATTATTATTATGGAGAATGAAGATGGATCTCAAACTATAAGATTTGGTAATGGGATTGATAATCTACATAATTTGCCAGATCTTGTACAAGAAAATCATTCGGCATCCAAATATAAAACAAAGTATCATGAAGATAAAGAAATGTTAGAACTAATTTAAATCTTTTGGAGGAAATATTATGGCAGACATTTCCAAACTTAAAGTAAACGATACAGTATATAATATTAAAGATCTCTCTGCTAGAGATAGTGCTTCTTCAGCACTTAAAAATGATGAAATTTATTCCTCTACTCAGCCTGCTAGTGGAACTCAAAATGTTGGAGCATTTTGGACAGAGATTATTACTAATTAAACTTGATAAATCAGCACATCTATAAATTGATAAATTATTTTAGGAGAAAATAAAATATGAAAAAACATAATCCTAATTCAAATTGGTTATCTATTATTATTCCTGCATATAATTGTAGGGATACTATAGCAAGACTACTTGATTCTATTCTTGATCAGCATGATGATGATCTTGAAATTATTATCTGTGATGATCATTCTACAGATAATTTTATGGATAATGTAGTCCCTTATATTGATAAACTTAATATAAAATATTTTCAAACTATTCCTAGAGAGCTTCATTGTCCTGGTAATACTAGATTCGATGGTTGGCATCATGCAACTGGAGAATGGATTACTTTTATTGATAATGATGATATGTTTGAACCAGATGTGTTTAAAGATATCAAAAAAGGAATTGAAGATAATAATGAAGAAAGATTTTTATATACACCTTTTAGAGACTATTTTGTTGAAACTGGTAATTATATGCAAATCTTTGATGGTATTACTTGGATGCATGGTAAATTTTATAATAGGCAATGGCTTATTGATGAAGGAATAGACTTTAAGGAAAATTTGTATACTCATGAAGACTTATACTTCAATAGTTTAGTTATTGCTACTATGGTTGCTAAAGGATATGGATATACTAAATTAGAAAAATTCTATACTTATAAATGGGTTTATAGAGCAGATTCTATGAGTAGACGCTATGCTAGAGCTACAAATGGATTTATCGAAACCTATTTTAAAGATTATATATATGCTATTCTTGAACCTTGGTTAGGGGCATATCATAAATGCAATAATCTTAAAGATTACTTCTTTCGGCAGTTAAGTTCTACTGTACTTTATTTGTATTTTTATTATCAAAGTTTTGTTTGGTCTAAAGGTGCAGATAATGTAAAAAAGGATAATATTAAAATTATTAAATATACAGTAAATAGAATATGTAAAGAATTTAATTGTACCAGACATGATATTTTAAATTTCTTATATTCTGATCCTATGTATTATAATAAAATTAAACATGAAGCTGAAATTGGTAATTGTGAATTTATTGAAGTGGTCAGTCTTGCAGACTTTATTAATTCTTTATAAAAAACTATAATTTGTGAAAGGAATTAATACGATGGCTGATAACTTTGTTAAAACTAAACGACATGTTTTAACTGATGCTGGCTATAAGACCTTATCACAGTGGACTAATGCTAATTCTGTAGAAATGGATAATGGTAATTCTGTACAAACAGAAGTTACTAATCTTAAGAATACAGCTACCACTAGTGCTAATGGACTTATGTCTAGTGTAGATAAAAAGAAATTAGATACAATTGCTACCTCTGCTAATAATTATACTCATCCGACATATACCAGTTCTGCAAATGGGCTTAAAAAAATTACTGTAGATGGAACTGGTCATGTAAGTAGTACTGTTGCTGTTGAAAAAACTGATATTACTAGTTTAGGTATTCCTGCACAGGATACTACTTATGCAGCTGCAACTACTAATACTAATGGTTTAATGACTAATGATCAGGTTATTAAACTCAATTCTATTGATACTTCTGCTAATAATTATACTCATCCTAGCTATACATCTGCAGCATCTGCATTAAGAAAGTTTACTGTAGATGGAACTGGACATGTATCTGCTACTGCAGCTGTTGCTAAAGCAGATATTACTGGACTTGGTATTCCGGGTAGTGATACTACATATGCTGCTGTTACTACTAATGCTAATGGTCTTATGACATCTACAGATAAAACTAAATTGGATGGTATAGCAGATAATGCTAATAATTATACTCATCCTACTTATACTAGTGCTGCTAGTGCTCTTAGAAAGTTTACTGTAGATGGAACCGGTCATGTATCTGCTACTGCAGCTGTTGCAAAAACAGATATTACTGGACTTGGTATTCCTGCACAAGATACTACATATGCAGCATTTACTTCTTCTGCAGATGGTTTAGTACCTGCAGCTAAGTCTGGTTCTACTAACTGGGCTACTTCTGCGTATGTTCTTACTGGTGCAGGTTGGAAAGCTGGTACTAAGTATAATACTGATACTACATATGCAGCAGTATCTGGATCTGCTAATGGTCTTATGACATCTACAGATAAGACTAAATTGGATGGTATAGCAGATAATGCTAATAATTATACTCATCCTACTTATACTAGTGCTGCTAGTGGAATGAAAAAATTTGCTGTAGATGATACTGGACATGTATATGAAATAACTAATATTGAAAAAACAGATATTACTAGTTTAGGTATTCCTGCACAGGATACTACTTATGCAGCATTTACTAGTGCAGCTAATGGTCTAGTACCTGCTGCAAAGAATGGTACTACTAATTATGCTACTACTGGTTATGTATTAACTGGAGCTGGATGGCAAGCAGGTACTAAGTATAATACTGATACTACTTATGCAGCAGTATCAGGATCTGCTAATGGTCTTATGACATCTACAGATAAGACTAAGTTAGATGGTATAGCAGATAATGCTAATAACTATACTCATCCTAGCTATACTAGTATTGAATCTGGACTTTATAAAGTAGCAGTAGATGGAACTGGACATGTAAGTAGTGCTACTGCTATAGTTAAAGATGATATTACATCATTGGGCATTTCTGCTACTGATACTACTTATGCAGCATTTACATCGGCCGATGCTGGTTTAGTACCTGCCGCTAAAAGTGGTACTACTAATTATGCTACATCTGCATATGTTCTTACTGGAGCTGGATGGGCTGCTGGTACTAAGTATAATACTGATACTAATACTACTTATGCTGCTGTTACAGGATCTGCAAATGGTCTTATGACCAGTACTGATAAGACTAAATTAGATTCTATTGATACTTCTGCTAATAATTATACTCATCCTACTTATACATCTGCAGCATCTGCATTAAGAAAGTTTACTGTAGATGGAACTGGACATGTATCTGCTACTGCAGCAGTAGCTAAAGCTGATATTACTGAATTAGGAATACCAGCACAAGATACTACTTATGCTGCATTTACTTCTTCTGCAGATGGTTTGGTTCCTGCAGCTAAAAATGGTACTACTAATTATGCTACTAGTGGCTATGTATTAACAGGTGCAGGTTGGAAAGCTGGTACTAAGTATAATACTGATAATAATACTACTTATGCTGCTGTCACTACTGCTGCAAATGGTCTTATGACTAGTACTGATAAATCTAAGTTAGATGGTATTGCTGCAGGTGCTCAGGTTAATAGCATAACTGGTGTTAAAGGTAATGCTGAAACTAATTATAGAACTGGTAATGTGAATATTACTCCTGCTAATATCGGTGCTATTCCTTCTAGCTATATTGGTGCTAATAATGGTGTAGCTCCATTAAATGCTTCTGGATTAATTGATTCTACTTATTTACCTGCTTATGTAGATGATGTTCTTGAATTCAATGGTACTGCTGCATTTCCAACTAGTGGTACTGCTGGAATTATTTATGTAGATACATCACAGCAGGAAAATAATATTTATAGATGGTCTGGAACAACTTATGTTGTTTTAGCTAAAAATACTGATACAACTTATACACTTACTAAAACCGGTAATAATATTAAACTTACTGGTAGCAATGGCTATACTGGTGAAGTAACTGATACTACTTATGCTGCTGTTACTACTGGTACTAATGGTCTTATGACATCTACAGATAAGACTAAATTAGATTCTATTGCTGCATCTGCTAATAACTATACTCATCCTACTTATACTAGTGCTGCATCTGCATTAAGAAAGTTTACTGTAGATGAAACCGGTCATGTATCTGCTACTGCAGCTGTTGCTAAAGCAGATATTACTGGACTTGGTATTCCTGCACAAGATACTACTTATGCAGCATTTACTTCTATAGCAAATGGTCTTGTTCCTGCTGCAAAGAATGGTACTACTAACTATGCTACTACTGGTTATGTATTAACTGGAGCTGGATGGCAAGCAGGTACTAAGTACAATGTAGATAATAATACTACATATGCAGCTGTTACTACTGCTGTAAATGGTCTTATGACATCTACAGATAAGACTAAGTTAGATGGTATAGCAGATAATGCTAATAATTATACTCATCCTACTTATACATCTGCAGCATCTGGACTTTATAAAGTAGCAGTGGATGGAACTGGACATGTAAGTGGTGCTACTGCTGTTGAAAAAACTGATATTACTAATTTAGGTATTCCGGCACAGGATACTACTTATGCAGCATTTACATCTGCAGCTAATGGGCTTGTTCCTGCTGCTAAAAATGGATCTACATCTTACTTAACTTCTGCATATGTATTAACTGGTGCAGGTTGGAAAGCTGGTACTAAGTATAATACTGATACTACTTATGCAGCAGTATCAGGATCTGCTAATGGTCTTATGACATCTACTGATAAGACTAAGTTAGATTCTATTGATACTTCTGCTAATAACTATACTCATCCTACTTATACATCTGCTGCTAGTGCTCTTAGAAAGTTTACTGTAGATGGTACTGGACATGTATCTGCTACTGCTGCTGTTGCAAAAGCAGATATTACTGGATTAGGTATTCCAGGTAGTGATACTACTTATGCTAATTTTGGTTCTGGATCTGCTGGTTTAGTACCTGCTCCTACTACAGACCAAGCTACTAGTGGATATGTTCTTACTGGTACAGGTTGGGCTGCTGGTACTAAGTATAATACCGATACTACATATGCTACATTTACTAGTGCAGCTAATGGTTTAGTACCTGCAGCTAAGTCTGGATCTACCTCTTACTTAACTTCTGCGTATGTTCTTACTGGTGCAGGTTGGAAAGCAGGTACTAAGTATAATACAGATACTAATACTACTTATGCTGCTGTCACTACTGGTGCAGATGGATTAATGACCAGTACTGATAAATCTAAATTAGATGGTATAGCAGATAATGCTAATAATTATACTCATCCTAGCTATACATCTGCAGCATCTGGACTTTATAAAGTAGCAGTGGATGGAACTGGACATGTAAGTGGTGCTACTGCTATAGTTAAAGATGATATTACTGGATTAGGTATTCCTGCACAAGATACTACTTATGCTACATTTACTAGTGCAGCTAATGGTTTAGTACCTGCAGCTAAGTCTGGTACTACTAATTATGCTACATCTGCATATGTATTAACAGGTGCAGGTTGGAAAGCTGGTACTAAGTATAATGTAGATAATAATACTACATATGCAGCTGTCACTACCGCTGCAGATGGTCTTATGACATCTACAGATAAGACTAAATTAGATGCAATAGCAGCTAGTGCTAATAACTATACTCATCCTACTTATACATCTGCAGCATCTGCATTAAGAAAGTTTACTGTAGATGGAACTGGACATGTATCTGCTACTGCTGCAGTAGCTAAAGCAGACATTACTGGACTTGGTATTCCGGGTAGTGATACTACTTATGCTAATTTTACATCTGCAGCTAGCGGACTTGTTCCTGCAGCTAAGAATGGTACTACCAATTATGCTACATCTGCATATGTATTAACAGGTGCAGGTTGGGCTTCTGGTACTAAATATAATACTGATACTACATATGCTAATTTCGGTTCTGGATCTGCTGGTTTAGTACCTGCTCCTACTACAGACCAAGCTACTAGTGGATATGTATTAACAGGAGCTGGATGGCAAGCAGGTACTAAGTATAATACTGATACTAATACTACTTATGCAACATTTACATCTGCAGCTAATGGTTTAGTTCCTGCAGCTAAATCTGGTACTACTAACTTAGCTACCACTGGTTATGTATTAACAGGTGCAGGATGGCAAGCAGGTACTAAGTATAATGTAGATAATAATACTACTTATGCTGCTGTTACTACTGCTGCAAATGGTCTTATGACTAGTACTGATAAATCTAAATTAGATGGTATAGCAGATAATGCTAATAATTATACTCATCCTACTTATACATCTGCAGCATCTGGACTTTATAAAGTAGCAGTGGATGGAACTGGACATGTAAGTGGTGCTACTGCTGTATCTCAGAGTGATATTACTGGATTAGGTATTGCTTCCAATTCCACATTTACATCTGCAGCTAATGGTCTTGTTCCTGCTGCTAAGTCTGGTACTACCAATTATGCTACTACAGGTTATGTATTAACTGGAGCTGGTTGGGCTGCTGGTACTAAGTATAATACTGATAATAATACTACTTATGCTACATTTACTTCTGCAGCTAATGGTTTAGTACCTGCTGCAAAAAATGGATCTACTTCTTACTTAACTTCTGCATATGTATTAACTGGAGCTGGTTGGCAATCTGGTACTAAGTATAATACTGATACTACTTATGCTAATTTCGGTTCTGGATCTGCTGGTTTAGTACCTGCTCCTACTACAGACCAAGCTACTAGTGGATATGTTCTTACTGGTACAGGTTGGGCTGCTGGAGCCAAGTATAATACTGATACTACTTATGCTAATTTCGGTTCTGGATCTGCTGGTTTAGTACCTGCTCCTACTACAACCCAGGCTACTAGTGGTTATGTATTAACGGGTACAGGTTGGGCTGCTGGAGCCAAGTATAATACTGATACTACTTATGCAACATTTACATCTGCAGCTAATGGTTTAGTACCTGCAGCTAAGTCTGGTACTACTAGCTGGGCTACTACTGGTTATGTATTAACTGGAGCTGGATGGCAAGCAGGTACTAAGTATAATACTGATACTAATACTACTTATGCTGCTGCTACTACTGCTGCTGCTGGACTTACTAAAGCTTCATATGTTGATGGAACTACACTTTATGTATTCTAATTATTTTTAAATTTCATAGCATTATTTTTAACTAAATATATTAGAGAGGAGGAAATTACTCCTCCTCTCCTTTATTTAGAAAACTTTAAATTAATAATGTTATGAAAGGATAGTCAGATAAATGGGACTCATAACTACAGATGATCAATACTACTCTGATATTGCTGATGCTATTAGAGAAGTTAATAATGATAATGAAACTACATATACTCCCTCTTTAATGGCAGGTGCTATAAGAAATTTAGGATCTGTTAAGGGGGTTAAAGGTGATACTGAAGAAGATTATAGAACTGGTTATGTAAATATTACAGCTACTGATATTGGAGCTCTTCCATCTACTGCTGTTGCAACTTCTGCTGAAAAAGATTCATCTGGTAATATTATTTCTACTTATTATGAACCTAAAACTAATGTTACATCAAAAGGTGATGCTACATTACCTGTTTATTTTGATGCAAATGGAGTAGCTATTCCTATTTCATCTTATGGAGGAAATTCTGCAACAGCAGATAAGTTACATTCTGCTGTTAGTATAACAGTAGGTGGAGCTACTAAATCAATAGATGGTTCACAGAATGTAGAATTTAAAAAATCTGAAATTGGATATATTACAGCTGAAGTTGATGGGGAAACATTAGTATTAAAATAAGTTTATTTTTATAAATTATAACTCCATAATAATACCTATATTTGGAGGTAGTATTTTGGTATGATTGAATTTAAATATTTAGATATACCACCTTTTAGTAAAAGAGAAGGGGACGCTCTTTTATTTAATGAGGATGGCTATCTTGAATATTATATACCAGAAGAATATTTTGAGGGTGGTAAATCTACATCAGCAAGCATTCAAGGTTCTTATATAGAACTCTTTGGATCTTTCTGTTATAGAATCTACTCTAAAAATGGTACTCCTGGAAAACTAATGTCTTTTTCTTTTCCTACTAAGTTTATTTGTAAACCTAGATCCATAGAAAAGAAAAAAGATATTGCTCTAGAAGAACATTTAGATGCTTCTAATTATAGGATTTTAAGATTTGAGAAAGGTGATCAACTCATTACAAGATGTCATACAGAACAGAATATAGATAATGTATCTGAATTATTTAGATTACATATTCAAACGGGTAGAATTCCAAATAATCTTGACTATTCTTCTCTTTATAAATTTCCTTTTGAAAGTATGGAGTTAAACTCTAAAGGATATTCTGTTCATGCTCAAGCAATGGGTTTAATCTATTCAAAAATCTGTAGAGATCCTGAAGATATATCTAAACCTTTTAGAATGTCTAAGACAATTGATAAACAAATGCATGGTTTTAAATCTATTTCTATTAAAGATGCAGCTAAATATGTATCTCCATTTGTTTCTCTTACATCTGAGAATTTGGATGAATCTATAATGTCTGCTGTTTTATTATCTGAAGATGAGAAGAATGGTAAGAGACATAAAGAAAGTCCATTAGAGAGAGTTCTTATGATGTAATTAAATATATACGAGAAAAGAAAAAATAAAATATTATTAATATTATTGATAAATGATTTCTATACTTAAAGGAGGATACAGCTTATGTATGCTGGAACCAAAGTAAATTGGCATGAAGTGCTGATGAGCGATGCAGTTACAGAAAGTAATAATGAATCGCTTCCTCTGTTTCTTTGTGTCTTTTCAGCAGATAAGGGTACCGAAGAAATCACCGATTTCACTTATACAGACTTTAAGAAAATGTATGGAAATAATGCTGATTTCTTTAAGCATGGTCAGCCTTTAATCCAAGCTCATAAGATTCTGGCTGCTGGAGGTAGAGTTCTTGGTAAGAGACTTGTTGCTGAGGATGCTACTCTTGCTAACCTTGTCATTCTTGCAGAAATTGTTGTTACTGAAGCTTCTGGCGAAGGTCAGGATGCTACTCCTAGATCAGTAAAAGTTAAATTTACTAAGCAGAAAATTGAGAATGCTGCTACTTTTGATCAGGTTATGGGTGCAGCTGAGGCTCTTGAAACTACTACCAAGTTCCCTCTGTTTGTAATCTGTGATAATGGTAGAGGTATGTCTTATAAGAACGTCAGAATTGCACCTGATTATGATGGCTCTAAGACTCTTGATTTTATGCTTTATACTATTCAGGACATTGAAGGGGTAACTACTGTAGATTCCGGTAGATTCTCTCTTAATCCTGATGCTATTACTTATAATTATACTACTAAAAAGAATATGGCTCTTCAGAAGTCTACTATTGGTCAGCTTCATGCTGCTTACTGCAAAGAATCTTTCCAGAACTTTGTTGATAAGCTTGCTACAGAAGCTGGTTATACTATCACTACTGATGGTGTAACTACTATTGATTATGATACTTTCTATAATCTTGATATTCTGAATGGTAAGGATAAGAAGGGTAATTCTCTTACTACATTTACTGTAGACTTTAGTGGTGCTGATGGTATTGATATGTCTTCTACTTATGGATATACTCTTAAAGGTGGAGACAATGGTTCATTTGGTGATGCTCCATTCCCTGGTGAAAATGGTGCTACTGATGCCTGGATTACTGCTGCCACAGCATTTCTGAGTGCAGAAGATCCTAACTTCTTCTATTCTTATGATGAGATCTATGATCTTGATTATCATAAGATTGATTTCTGTGTAGATGCAAACTATCCTGATGAAGTTAAGAGTCTTATTGTTGATCTTGCTGCATTTAGAGAAGATTTCTTCTACTTTAGAGATCTTGGCCTTGAACCTGATAATATTGATGAAGTTATCAATAAGATTACTTCTAGTGATTGGGTCCATAGTCCGTTTGTTGGTGACTATATGACTACTTATGATATTATTGATGACTTCTCTAAGAAGCAGGTTAAGGTTACAATGCTTCATGGTATTGCCCCTCTTCTTGTATCTCATTATATGAATAACCCGAATGCTCCTATTGCTGGAGAATTCAATAACTTCATTATCACTGAAATGGTTGGTAATACTTTGAATATTATTCCTCGTATTACTCCTAGCAGAGATATGAAGACTGAACTTGATGACCTGAGAGTAAACTATGCTAACTATTCCTCTGATGATGGTATTGTTAGTGTTCAGTCCACTTATACTTCTCAGGATCATTGGGGTCCTCTTAGCTTCTCTTCTAATGTCATTATCACTCAGATGTGTATCAAGGATATTAGAAGGTATACTCCGAAGATCAGATTCATGCTTATGGATGGAAATGATTTTGCCCAGTATAAGAAGCTGATTCATGATAATGTTATTAGTTACTATGAGAAGTACTTTAAGTCTATTGAGCTGATCTATACTCGTGATGATGTTATGACTGCTCAGAAGATCTTCAATGCTTCCCTGTATTGTTATTATAAGGACTTCCCGCAGGGTGAAATCTTTGATGTCTTTGCTATTGAAGGGTCCCCTGATTCGAATCCAGCATATTAATAAGGAGGAAGTAAAATATGGCTGCTGGTCTTAATTATATTAAGATGCCCAGAAGTGTTACAGAATACACTCTGATGAAAGGCGTTACTGATTTTTCCAATTTAAAGCAGTTTGATGTCTTTGAATCAGGTTACTCCTTCCTTACTGTTGTTGGTGTTCCTGATTTTATGACTCAGCTTGCTAATAAGAATGCTGCAGTTAAGACTCTTCAGGATGGACTTGTCCATATCATGGAAGGTGAATTTAGAGGTCTTTCTGGTATTCCTGATATTACTGCTGATGCTGGTACTATTTCTAATGGTACTAATGAGCTTATGATTATTAATAACGTAACTATGGATACTTCCATTACTGTTGAAATGACATTCTGGGAGAGATCTGGTTCCCTTATTACTAATTATCTGCAGTATTATCTCACTGGTATTAAAGATCCTTATAGCAAGGCTAAGACTTATCATGGTCTTGTTGGTACTGTTTATAAAGATCCTGGTCCTCAGTATGAAGTATTTACTTTCTTGTATTATGTAACTGATAATACTATGAGAAAAGTTGAGAGAGCTTATCTACTGGCTAATGCTCAGCCTACTATGGCTCCTAACTCTCAGCTGTATAACTCTACTAGAGGTACAATTGAATTCCAGGAAATCAATGTATCCTTCAACTGCTTCCCGATCATTGGTGACCAGGTCAATAAGTATGCATCTATGATGCTGCAGAATGATATCTCTCAGACCAATGGTAGTCCGAGAAAGATTGTTCTTGATTTCAATGATTATGAATGGGCTGTTATGAAGGGTGGTTATAAGACTGATGGTACTGGTCAGACTAGAAATGATGGTATTGTCGAGAATACTGGTCTTGTAAAAGACATTCTTGGTAATGCTAGTCTTGCAGGTACTGTTGCTGAAAAGTATAACCAGAATATGCCTCTTGGAAATGTCTAAAAAATAAAACTTAATATAAAAAATAAGATTATAAGAATTTACCCCAGCAGGATTATCCTGCTGGGGATTAATAATTTATATATTAAAGAATATAATTATATTATTAATCTTTAATAAGAATATAATTATATTCTCCTTTTTCTTGTACCATATCAAAATTAGTCTCTACTACTCCAGTTGAGGCTAATTCATCAATGAGGCTTTTATAACCAGAACTATATAAAGATATTATTGTCACCCATCGAAATTTATTATATGTATTATTACAATACCGTCTTGAAAGATATTTTTTATTGAAATCATCAAAATCTTTAATTTCTACAATTCCTTCAAGAGATGGAGCTGTATCTTCCTGAACATGATATACTAAAAATGTCATTTTCTTCCTTCTTTCTCTTATTTAACCCATAAGTGGGGTTTAATTTATTTTCATTATTATATTATATAATTAAAATTTTAACTTTTAAAATAAAAAAGAAAGCAGGTTAATCTGCTTTCTTTTTTATAAGTTCTATAATATCAAGATTCCATATTACTATAGAATCAACATCCCATGTAGTAAAAATATGGGAATGGTTATGGAAATATCCATAATTATTTCTCATAAATAATTCCATCCCATCAAATTTATTATATATCTTTTTCTTATCAAGTTCATATTTATAATCTTCATATCGACTTGGCCACCACCAAAGACTTTCATCTTCAATCTCTTTCAAATATGGCCATATATCCTCAATTTTTCTTATTTTAAGAATTCTACTTTTTCTTTTAAGTTTAAATTCAAAAGATAACTTAAGTTTATGAACTTCAAAATATTCATATTCACACCAATCTTTCCATCCCCAATTAGTATTTTTCGGAGAAGCCCAGATTCCTTTAGGTTTATCACCACTATCCCATTCTTCAATTGACATATCTTTATTAAGAAAATCTGATCCATAATGGACATAGATTTTCTTGTTTTTATATTTCTTTTTCTTCTTTGGCTTCCACATAAAAATATCCTCCAATTTTTATATCTTTTCTATTTATATTATAATATCTTTTTAAAAATTTAAAAATATGGGTAGGAATTGCTTCCTACCCTTTATATTATTCAAACTCATCTTCACCTTTAGATTTCTGTATACTATTATCAAGAGAAATCTGATCTTTAATCTTCTCTATTTCTTCATCACTCATATAAGAAGGAATTAATTTTCTAATCAATCTCTTCTTAAATAAAGCTTTAGCTTCATCACTCTGACCGCTCATTTCTACTTCTGTAATAGAATCTGCATATTGTGTAGCAGAATTCAAAAGCTGTGTTCCCTGAGTCATACTCAAGAATGCAGGTGGTGGTAATGTAACTTCAAGAGTAATATTCTCATCATATTCAAATCTATAAATCTTAGTAAAGACTTCAGATAAGAAATCTTCCATTTTAAGTTGTCTCTTTAATACATTTCTTAATAACTTTGCATTAGTCATAGTATATCTAACAGCAAAGTCCATCCCAGTTGAACTATTTACTATCTCTAAAGGAACCCCAGTTGAGTTTACAGCTGATTCTTCTAAGTTAGATTGTAGATCTGTAGGAAAATCAAACTGTTGCCCAGGCATAGTATCAAACTGAATAGGAGCATCTCCAGAAGGTCCCATAGGAATAACAAAATCATTAAACCTACCAACAATACCTAAGATATTGTTTACAGATTCCATCTGTCTTACTCCAAAATTACCTTTTTTAATAGTAGTAATTACATTCAATAAGCTCTGTGCTGTATTAGTATCAAGAGATTGCTTTACATAGTATACTCTTCTATCAAAACCTCTAGTAGCCCAACCTAATACAGAAGTTAATGTAAGTGTAATCCATTGCTTAGCAGGTACTAAAGCATCCCAAAGATCGGAGATTCCTCTATGTGTATCAGGATCTTCTTTAAACTTTAAATGATGAATATCATCACTTGGAATAAATACAATATCCATATCTAAAGTATGAGAAATCTGATTATATTTATCATTAAATTTCAAGATTTTATAAATCTCATCTTTTAAATCTGTATTAGAATTAATAAAAGCAGCATCAATTTTCTGTGAAATCTTTCCTGCTAAAGTTCTAAGAAGAAGATTCTTTTGATTTTCTACATCTTCATTAGTAGTAACTTGTGTAGAAATTTGTCCATTATTAAACATACCAGTTATAGAGTTATATCCTTTTATATTTCCAGTAGCATTCAAATCAAGATCTTCAAATTGATTAAATCTAATATAGTATGCTCCAAACATAGTATCTTCAATATAAATAGGAATAATTCTATCATGTTTAATAGCTCTTAATACTGCACCATTTACTCTAACTTTAGTAGATTCTTTACCTTTAGAATTTACTAATCCATCTGCAGCAGATTTATCATCATCTTCCCATTCAAGTTCATCATCTCTAACAGTTTTATCAAACTTAACTACTGTAGTATCTTTATTAATTTTCTCTAAATGATCTGCAAATTTTTCATTGGTTTCATGAACTATAAATGATTCAGATAATCCTTTTAATAAATCATTTCCTGCAGCTCTTTGTAAATAAAGATTATTCTCTATTGCTTCTTTTAATACTTTTGATTTATCAAAATTAATTTTGATAATAGGTTCATTATTATCTCCTGATTCCATAGTAATAGTTACAGGAAGTTTCTTTATTTCTTGATTAAATTCTTTTCTAGTAACAGATTCAGTTACAGAAAAAGAAGTATTTTGTTTTCTTTTTAATAATTGCTCTAATGCAGCAGAGTAGGGAACACAGTATACAAATTCTTCTCCATATTTAGAGGTATCTTCATACCAAGTTTCTGCTTTGTTAGAAAGGTCATATTTTTTAACCATTTCATCTATATTATTTTGAATAGCGGCATTTTTATCAGACTGAGGATTTTCTCCTTTAGCATGAATCTCCAAGAATTCTTTAGTATAAGAATCTGAACAGAGGACTGCATCTCTTTTGATATCCAATGCAGCTTGAAGTTTTGTCATATATTTACAAATAAGATCAAATTCATTATCAAGTTCAGAGATCCATTTAGTTTTGGAATAAGCTTCCATCATAGAAGCTACCATATCAGTAGATTGGAAAAGAGAAGAGATATCATCTTCTCCACCACGACCAAATGCTTTATCTAATTTAGCTTGAGCAGAATTAGAAGAGGATGTATTCTTTAATAATTTACGGAATAATCTAGATGTATTAGATATATTCTTAAACTCTTCATCCTGTTGAGTAGATTTTCTAATAGCATCATCTAATTTATCTGTAACCTGAGTTTTAAATTCTTCAGAATTATCATTAGTATAATAAGTATTATTATATAAATCATTTACTCTCTGTCTAAGTAAATCAAGAGATTTATTTATTTTTCTCTGATTTGCATTATCAGGCATAATACATAATCTCCTTAATATGGATTAAATTATAGTGATGTTTTTTGAGTAATGAAATAGCAAAAAAAAGAAAAGGTAGTTACCTTTTCTTTTTTATTATATCCTATAAAAGCTCTAATATAGTATCTACTTCTGAATTAGATATATCTATGGTATTAGTATTTACATAATCATCTATTTCTTTTCTTTTTATTTTTTCGATTATGATACTATATATACTATTATTCTCAGAAATCATAATTCCATCATAAGATACTATAAAACAAGTTCTTCTTTTATTAGGAATAATACTTTTAATATAATCATCTCTACAAAAATCTATTAAATAAACATTTTCTTTTTTATTAATTATCTTTGTAGATAAATATTGAAAAATAGTAAGCATAATAATTGCATATAACTCATAATCCTCATCAGAAATAGGGCAAAGATATTGATCAGTATTATAAATTATATTATGATTATCTTTAATCTTAAATAAAATTTTATCTATTAATTGTTTTATTCTTATATTACATATTTCATAATCTAATGTCATTGAATAAAAACTTATTCTTATTGCAAAACCTGGTAGTGATCTATTTAATATAATTTTACCATTAAATGTATTTCCATTAAGACCCCATTCACAATCCTCATTTTCAATTGGTACATATCCATTCATTTTACACATAAAAGAACCAGTTAAAGTTCTTAATAAATATAACATAAAAATCTTTATTTGATTTGCTGAAATTTTAATAGAATTAAAAGACCATAATAAATGCTTAACTTGATCTGCTACTTGATCAATATCAATATAATTCATGATACATCCTCCAATATCTTTCTATAATCTGGTGGAGTGGATGGAATTTTTTCAAATTCTATACTAGCATCATCTTTTGTAAAGCTTTCATTTTTAATACATTTATGCATATATGAAATTATAGTTTTCCATATATCTGTTGTATTTAGCTTATTAACTAATCTATCTATATCTTCTTTATCTATATTTTGATCTTTATATGATGTAAGAATTTCTGGTGATATCATAGATATATAAAAACATTTATCTTTATCTGGTAAATTAAGTCCAAAAGCATATGTATTCTTATACATAGATACACAAGAAAATATAATAAATGTCTTATCATCATTATATTCTTCAAATCCAAGATTACTATAAAGCATGTTAGTCCATTCATAAAAATCTGTCATTATTCGATATTCTCCATAAAATTAGGAATAGGATATTTAATACAAGATCCGCATACTCTCATAATATCATAATAAATACCATCATATACAGTTTTGATATCATCTGGATAATCATATTCATTTGGAAATTGATTCATAGCTTTTGTTAAAAATTCTGCTACTTCTTTTGTAAATCTAAGTCTCTTTTTACCAGCATCTTTATTTGTATTTCTATGATCTGTAGGTAAAGGTGCTCCTGTTCTCATGGATATTCTTGCAACTTCTGTAGCTTTTGATTGATTTATATTATTATAAATTTTAATATATGGATCATATTCAAAATTTCTACCAATTTGAGGATCAGAAAATATACAATATGCTTTCTTCTTTCCTACTTTTTCACTGTATACAGGCTGTTCAATCAATATTTCTTCACTATAAATAGGTTTTTCATTATTAATATAATAAAGCATAAATAATCATCTCCTTTAATTAATAATATTTCAATTACTTCAATATTATAATATATAATTAAAAAACTATTTAAAAAAATAAAGAGAGGAATTTCTTCCTCCCTTTATTTTTTTAATTAAACAAACTTTTATCCTGACTTCTTCTTTCTTTCAGGATATTTTTACAAGCTCTAATAGCTTGTTCAAGAAGCTCATCTGATAATGTAGGAAGTACCTTTTCGAAAAAGTACTTCTTTGAATTTTTCTTTTTCCATCCATCAGGTACTTCAAAGAAATCCTCCTCCTTTATATCGATATGGTCAAGGAGGCTACATATTATACTTAATTGCCTGATTTTATCCAGAGCTCCTTCATCAGGGCGTACTCTATGACTTTTTGAAACTCCATAATTGTGTATCAGAGTTTCTTTCTCACCCCACAGATAATGATAAAGAGCTCTGTGGGGCCATGTTTCGTAAAGTACGTCAGAAGAGACTTCTCCTTTAATGAAATGGAGAAGGAGAATAGCCCCCTCTTTAATGTCTGATCCTTTAACCCGATTATAAAAAACACCTTCATAAAAGAAAGCATTATATAATGGATAGGATGAATCTGTCAAATCTTTAAGATCTTTAAGATCATCAAGAATATTAAAGATCTCGTTGTACCAACCAGAATTTCTGATAATTGCCTCGATAAAATATCTTCTTTTGTTCATCTTATTTCTCCTTTTTAAAATAATATAAGTATCTATTTCCAATATTATAATATCTCTTTTAAAAATATAAAAAATAAAGAGAGGAATTTTTTCCTCTCTTATACTACTAATATATTTGTATAAATATCTGCTATTAATTTAAATTTATTTTTATATAATATATATCTTACAGTTTTTATATTTTTATTATTTTGATCATTAATATAATCATATAATCTTAAACTTACTTTATCTGCTTTATTTAAATTAGTTATACTTTTACTTGCAGGAATCATAAAAATATTAATACCATTTGATACCATTATAGAACCTATATTAGTATTACTACTTACTGTACTAAAATTATTTATATTATAACAATCATCTTCTGAATATATACAATTACATTTATTATCAATATCATTATATATATTCCAATAATTTATCATTTTATTTAATATAATATTACTACCAAGAAAATATGTTAGATTTAATAAATTTAACATATTATTTTCTTCTTTTAATTTAAGAAGATCATTTATTTTAGCAGCAAAAATTATATTAAATATAATAGGTATTTTTATAATACTTATAAAACTCTCATCATCAGACATCATTATTATATAACCTGGTATATGGGTTATATAACCAGTAGTTCTAATAAATCCTGCATAAGAAGTTATTATAGGATTTATATATTTACATAATTCTATATAATTTACAGGAGTTACAGATCCTATTTCCATTTATAAAATAGCTCCTTTCTTTATTTCTTCAGTAAGATTATCACTTACTGTTTTGTCAAGAGCTACATCAGAAATTACAACAGGATTATTTCCATAAGGAATATCTTCAAATACAGAAGTCATATTAGATTTACTAATATAAATAGCATCTTTAAGAGAATAATCTATAGAAGGACCTTCATAAGAATTAAAATTATAAAATTCTCTCAAGTCAGATTCTACATCATAAATATCTCCTAAGTTAAGCCATCTCCAACAGAATTCTAATATATTAGAAGTCATCAGATTATCTAAAAATTCTCCACCACGAGAATATTTAGCTTCATCATCATCATTACTAAACATATCAGGATGCTCATTACGAGAATATACTTTATTGGGATCGGATTCATCTTCAATAATAATTCTACCATATTGTGTATTTGGTGCTATATTATTTTCTAAGATAATAGATGGATAAAGTGAGGAGTACAGTAATCTTCACACAGGTCGCTAATCTGTGCAGTTCTCTTATGAACTTCTTCAGGTGTTACCTGAATGCTGAGACTATATCACGATCCAGTATATCCTGGACCTCTTATCACTTCGAGCTTGCTTAAGCCCTACTCCTTTCGGATAGTCGTTGAACCTTCTTTACATTATAAAGATTGGCTGCTGATTAGACATTGTTAATAAACCTTAGGACTCTTATTATATTAAGAGCTTTTATTTCACCATAGTTCATCTCTCTACTTATTTCTGTTTTCACTCCATATAGGCAAGAGAGCTTTAGCCTTTCCCAGCAATTCAATAAGATTTTCTTCTCAGTATTACTACTAAAAAGCGACTAAAATCAATCGAAATCCACACAGTTCTCTACTAGCATAGTAGGCTTACCATTAATATGATATGTAATATCTGGATTATTATTCAATGGATTGCCGACTTGAGCACCACAAAACTTAGCGTCGGGTTTCTCATTATAGATATTTTTATTATTACCAATAATATATCCATAATTATAAAAATCTTTAGCAAATCTATTAGCTAAATATACACTCTGTCTATGACATTTAGAATAGTTTGTATTATTTACTAAACACTTAGTAAATATATAATCGCAATCAGATGTCATTCTTTCTATACATTTCTGTACAATAACATCCATCACATTATAAAAACTGAATGTCTTAAAATCTATATAAGGAAGCATATTAATATCTTTAGTGATATTAGAATAATCTAATTTCTTAACATTTGCTACATCTTCTCCAATAGCGTTTAATGCAAAAGATGGATATGCTGCTCTACCTTTACGTCTTGATGCAAATGTTATCATTTGATCATTCCATACTGTATAAGAAGATATAGCTACAAAATCTCCTCTTTCTTCAAAATTATTTTTATTTCTCTCATCTATATAATATCTTAAGAATTTAGGAGTAACTCTTTTATCACATACAGTTTCTATTACATCTCCACCTAACTCATATATTCTTGCTAATATATAAGATAAGTCAAATGACATATTCCATATATTAAGAAAATCTGGTGAAGAAATATTAATAATATCAAATAATCTTTCTAACATTTCTAATTCATCTTTAAAGAAGATTAATTTATATTCCATATTATCAACACCAAATTTTACTGCTTTCTTATATCCTCCTACAGCATTAATTACAAAATTCTTTAATTCTCCTAATATATCTTTTCTAGAAAATTGTCTCTTATATTCCTGAAGTGCAGGATTTCTAGGATCATCAAAGATAAATTGATATGTAATATTATGAGCTTCATCACAATATGCTACAGCATTAATAGGTACTTCTCCAGGTTCTGGAAAATCTCCCATAGCATAACGCCCATCGGTTTCTATATCAAGATATGCTTTAGATAATTTAAAGATATTATTAGGATAAGATAATCCAAATAAAAATCTATAATAATTTTCTATATTCATATCTGACATAAATATAGAAGGAATAGTATGTAATTTCTTATTCTCACTAAAGATTTTATTAGTTACATTATATTGATAGAAATCTATCATATTAGTAACTTCAGCTATAGCTTGTAGTATATTAGAATATTTACAGGTATAAGGTTCTACATCTTCTTTAGGAATAAAGAATAATACATAATCTGTAGGGATTATATCATCTTTAAGTTTATAAAAAGTATATACTGGTTCTTTTATAATATGAATATGTTTTTCTTCAGTCTTATTATCTCTAAATAATATTGCTATATAATCTTTCTCATATACAATATTTCCTTCTTCATTTTCTACTTTCTTTCTAGGTATATAAGAAGTATTTATTACTGTTATATCAGAACCTTTTGGATATCCTGGAATTACTAATTCATATTGTTTATTATTTAAAATAAAACTCTTTCTCTTAGCCATTTATATTTTCTCCTAAATTAAATTATAATAAAGTCAAAAATTTTATAAACTTTAATTTATAATACTTCTAAATAATTATACCGAATGTAATGATTCAATATTATAATACATTTTCAAAAAGGAGTTTACAATGGACTCAATGAATTTTCCTAATCCACCTTTAAATAATATGTATATGGGTCAGGCTTATACTACAGATGGTAAACCTGTACAAACAGAGACTACTCCTCCTACTACTCCTATAGAAAAGAGATCTACTCTTGGAGCAAACTTTTCAGGTTTAATTGGAACTAATGTAAGTACTCCTATTGCTCCAATTGGAAATAATGTAATTACAGAAAAGACTACTCTTAAGAAAAAGAAAAAAGCTAGTACAAAAGTAACAGTAGTAGATGCAGAAAAATCTACAGATGTAGAAGAAATTGATCCTACTAATTCTAAGCAAGTAGTTGAGCATACTATATATGCTGATTCTTATGTAACAACAAATCAGATGTCATATAATATTATTGCTCAAGCAGATGAATTATTAAAAGATTGTAAACAAGATTTAGATTTTATCAGATCGCAAAGAAATCTTAAAGGAAAATATCATTATACTAATGCTACATTAGCAAGTATGAGTAGTTTATTAAGTACTAAACTTGCTGCTGTAAAAGAGATTAATAATACTATCAAATCTGTTAATGATATGGAATATAGAAGATTTAAAGATATGAGAGCTATGGATCAAGGTGATGATAATAAAGCTATTATGGATGCTTATAATGCTTATATTAGTGCACCTATTGGAGCTCCTGCATATACACAGCCTAATACTATGGATATGACTGCCGGATTAAATGGTATTATTAGAACTGGATTAGAAGGATCTGCTGGAAGTGATGCAGGATTAGCTAATTATTTAGCTAACTTAACACCTGAAGAGAATTTAATGCTTAATGATAATAATCCTAATATAGAAGAAGTAATAGTATATGATGAAGCTACAGGTGCTAGACAATTTCAATGGGTAGATAGAAGAACAGATCAACCTATTCCTAATATGCCTGTGAGTTCTGAATTAACTGCAGCTGATTATAATATAGATGTAAATAAGAGACTTGCAAAAAATAATAACTTGAATAATACTAAGAGAGTTATTATTAAGAATAGCTCAAATATATCTAGATTCTAAGAAAAAAATAAATATGAGGTCAGGCATTAAGCCTAACCTCATATTTATTGTAGTCTCTGTTATAGCCGGACCATTCCCAGCTAGCAGAAACTTTACCAAAGGGTGTATCGATACTCACCCAGTCTGTAGGAGTATCACTTGTTTCTCCAGTAATGCTAACAACATTAGCACACCAGAGATTCCCCTTGGCACTGTGAACAACTTCAAGATTACCATTCGCCTTAATGCAGCGAACAATCATGTCAAAGTCAATGCCACCATGACCAGGTGTTAAATACACCTGGATCATACGACCCTTATCGACACAAATCATTATAGCCTGTTTTTCCAGGCCTCTTGCGACTACATCATGAATAATTCTTTCATCTCTTTCATTAGTCATTTTTATTTCTCCTCTCTAATAGAAAAATTATTGTTCTTTTATACAATATTATATCATCTAATTAAAAATATTAATTTTTAAAAAATAAAAAGGAAGGTAATTATACCTTCCTTTAATTTTTTTCTTCATCTAGAATATGATTAACTTCTGTAACTTTAATTCCTAAGAATTTTAATAAATCTATTACATCTTTATCATCCCAAGCTAATCCCTCATATTTATCAATATATATTGCACGATTATATACTTCAGATGATAAACTCTTTTTATCTGATCCTCTTATAATATCTATCCAATTGTCATAATCATTATACTTATATTTAGAATGTATTATTATTACTTCTTTTTCTGGACTTTTTTCATTACTGCTCAAATTTTACCCCCTTAGATGAACATATTATTCTAGTAGTACTCTGGGTATCAAATTCTGCATTATGAGAACAGATTATACATTGCTCAGAATTCATAATATCTAGTACACTATTCAATACTTGTATAAAAGTAATTCTATTACTTTGATCAAGACCAGAATCTAATTCATCATATCTAGGAATATTATATTTTAAACTAGATTTCATCATAGCTACAGATGAAAATACTAATCCTATCATACATTTCTGAGCAGTAGATCCATTTGATATATCAGGTACCATCATTCCACCTGGACCTAAGAAAGGTATAGAGAATTGTTTTTCATTTATTATTGGTACTGCTAACTGAATAGCACCACCAAACATATAGCTAAGCATTCTATTACAATCAATAATAATATCACTCATATATCTCTTAATATATTCTGACTGTATACCCATTCCATTACCTGGAGAACAAGCATTTCTAATAAATACCATCTTATCATACATATCAGAAGAAGCTTTATACTCCTGCTGATAACTTACAATATTTGTAAGATTATAAATAATATTATTTATAGTATTTCTTAATGGTTCTATATCTTTCTCTATATTAGATATTTGAGTTTTTAATACCTCTACAGAATCTACTTTTTCTTTTACTAAAGATATTTTATCTTTTACAGAGTTAAATTCTTCTTTTAGATCAGATTTATCTTTATCTAAAGATTTCATCTTTTCTGTAGCTTCTATAAGAGATTTAATATTCTCTATAGTAGTAGAAGTTTCGGTTAGTACTCCTTCTAAGAAAGTATAATCTTTTCCCAGTAAAAGAATCTGTTCTTTTCTATCAGAATATTCTTTATCTAATTTAGCTATAGATTCTGTAAGAGAATCTTTCATTAATTTATTTGCTTTATATACTTTAAGATCAGATTCCATTTCTTTTAGCTGTAGTTTTAATTTAGAAAAATTATCATAGATAGATTTCTTTTCTATTAAATCATCTATTACAGAAAATTCTGGGAATCTATTATGATTTTTAATTTTAATAAATATCTTATCTAAATTTTTCATAAAACTTAACTTAGATATTTTAAGAAATATAGATTTATAAGTTATTGCTAGTATAGGTTTAAGTTTCTCTATTATATCTATTATAGTAGAATATGTAGTAATATCTTTCTTAAGATATTCTTCTATTTGTTTAATATTAGATAATTCTATTTCAAGAGATTCAATATCTTTCTCTGATTTTATAGATTCTTTTATTTTAATATATTTTACAATATAAGGACAAGAATCTATCTTACAATCACTTGGTCTAGTAGAACCAAATTCTTTTAATGTCTCATAATCTTCTCTATATCTCTCAATGTCTTTTTCTATAGATATTATCTGATTAGAAAGATCTATAGATTCTTTATTCCAACAAGTTATATTTGTTCTTAATTCAGATTCTTTAGTAAAATTATCTAATGCTAATCCTATATTATCAAAAGAATACTGATCTTCTAATGATCCTATACCAGATATAAATCTATCAAGATCAAATTTTAAATCTTTTAATTCATCTAAAGAAATAGTATCTAATATTGATATATCAGATTTAGATAAATAAGAAGAATATAAATCTACTTCTCCTTTAATTTGATCTACTGCTTCTTCTATATTGATTTGAACTTCTTCTCTTGATAAAGCTTCTAATCTAGTTCTATTATCCTCAAGATTATTATAAGTAATCTGATTCATAAATAATAAATTAGCACTTTTAGTTCTATTATTCTCTAAATCTTTACTATACTTATCAAACTTATCTTGAGTTTGTTTTAATAAAAGATCTAAATCTTGATTTTTAAGCTCATATCCAAATCTACTGTATAGTTTATCAAGAATTTGTTGATTCTTTCCCATTTCTAAATTAATAATTGTCAGCTTATCAGAAATGGTATGATAAAGATCTTGCATTTTATTTTCTGGATCTATTAACTTTACAGTAGTTTCTGCTTCTGACAAATCTTTTAATAATTTATCTCTTTCTGTATTTAAAGATCCTAACTGTTTCTCTAATTGCATCTGCTGTAATCTTAATTCATTTTCATTACCAATTTCATATATTTTGGTATTTAATGTATTCATATAAGATTTTAAATTAGATACTTTTTTAGAGATTATTTTATAAATATTATTATAAGTATCAAGAGATCCAATATAATTAGCCATATATTTTCTTCTCTCAGAAGGAATCATATCTACTATTCCTCTTTGTTCAGAAGAAACAAATGATAAATCTAAATATACAGGATCTATTCCTAACAGATCATCTCTAATATCTTTAAAAGAAGAGACATTTCCATTGGGATTTAATTCTTCATCATTCTTTTTAATAAATGCTTTAGTAGTTCTTCTTGTTCTAGATTCATCTACTAAAGACTGTATTAATATTTTATATACTACAGGTTCTCCAGATTCTTCATAACTTAAATAATGAATCTCTTTTTCTGCAGGATATTCTATAATTTGTCTATTCCCAAATTGATCAATAAATACATCTGTTCTAAAAGAATCAGATGAATCTGGATTTGGAGTTAAAGCTTTTATTATTGTAGATTTACCAGTACCATTTTCTCCAGATACTAATATAATACGATTTTTAAATTCTAAAAATGGTATTATTAGTTCATCTAATCCCATACCATTTAAAATATTAATATAACCTTTTATTCTAAAATAAGTTATTTTCATCTTAATTCACCATTAGTAGTTATCATTGAATCCATATCAAGTTCTTTATTCACAATACTATTACCTAATGATGTATTAGTATAGAATATAAATATTGCTAAATACCATAATATTATAAGAAAAATAAATATTAAATCTCTCTTTACAGATACTTTTTTACAAAAGAATCTTATTATAGAAAACCAAATTAATAGAATCATTAATGGGCAAATTACAGAAATTATAATCATTTTATTTATAGCCAATCCTCATTATTAGTGTCTATTTGTTTAATGCTAATATCTACATCATCAAGATTAATATCTCTATAGGTATGTTTAAAATTCTTTATTGCTAATACTTTAGCTTTATCTTTTCCATTAGCATTTGTTCTAATAATAATTATATTTTGTTTAGTTTTCTTATCTATAAAAGTTGTATCATAAGTTCTCATAAAATCTCCTTATTATAAATAATTATATAAAGTAGTCTAAATATTTTTAAAAAATTAATATAAGAGGGATATTTATATCCCTCTTATAATATTACCAATCTTCTTCTTCATTATTTATTTGCTGTTTAATATTTGGATTTTGAGCTTTAAAGATATCATTTCTTATAGACATATCTATAGGTGTAGAAAAATTTATAGTAGCTCTTATTAAATAACTAATTGAATTAATATCATTATAAATATCTGTCACAGATCTAGTAAAATCTCTAATATTAGAATTTAATCCATATATATTTCTAATTTGACTAAATGGGCTTGCAAACACAACTTTATCATCATAACTTCCATCATTAAGATAAGCACTATATAATTCAAGTTTAAAGAAATATAATTCTTTAAACATTGATTCCATATAAGGACTTAAATCCCTTACATTTCTTTTCCAAGAAGATTCTATTGTTTCCATACTCCATTTCCTAAAAGCAATAATAAACTCTTTCATAGATTCAAATAATTCATCTAAGCAAAGAGGAAAATTAATTGCAAAATTAGTTGAAGTATCAGGAATATGAATTAAAAATGAAGATCTATTAATAATATTTTCTCCACTATTATTTTCATTTTCCCATTTATTTTGCATAAATTTATAAAGAGTATATACTGTTTTAGAAAATCTTTCTCTGGTAAAATTTCCTTTTTCAATTTCATCAATACATTTGAGAGATGTATCAAAATATACAGCATAATCAAAGAAATTATATACTAAATAAGATGATAATTCATCAAGAGGTTGAATATAAGCATCTTGTTTTTCATTAATACTACAATTTAAAATACAATCTCTTATTGCATATGAATTATTATTCAATTTTAATTCCTCCATCAATATATTCTATCATACTTACCATTCATATTATTCTGTATTAAACTAATACAGAATCCATAATTTCTTTCTACTAAACCATTAATAAATTTTTTCCAATACATAATATGTGTATTTATTTCTCTATCAATAATTTTATTTAAATTATTTCTTTCTTCAATAGTTAAAAATCTATCATCTGCAGTTTTAAATTCACTTTCATAATCTTCATAATATACCCAAGGGTATACTTTACCATTATATAATTTAATAATATTTCTTAATCTATTTAAATTACTAGTAGCAGTAGCTGTAGTACAAATAATACTTTCCATACTATAATATCTCATGATATAAGTTGTAGCAATAATACTTGATGTAACATATGTACTCATAGGAACTATATTTGTAAATAAATGATAAATATAATCAACTCTATTATCAAAAGAATGATCATCACTTTTTTGTTTATATAAAATATCTTTATATATAGCAATTACTGTTTCATCTAAATATTTTTCAGCATTTTCCTCACATAATACTCTAGTATCTCCAAAAGAATCAATCATATTATCATCTGTAAATAAATTAAGATTAATCATATCTAATGCATACAAATAGCTACATACATCAGAAAAAGTATTCATATCTTTTTTATATAATAATTTATTAAGATAATATGGTACTGATACTTGTTCTTTTTTAGCTTCTTTATTAATTTTATTTACTATATCAAATAAAATCTTTTTTTCATTTGATTTTTTATTATCGTCAAACCTTAACATTTTTATTTCTCCTTTATACATAATTATTTTAATAATTTTATCATTATAATAATTTAAAAAATATTATCTTTTAAAATTGCATAACCTTTATCATATTCTCTATCTATAATTGTCTTTACAAATTTATTCCATACTTCAATATGGGTCTTTCTTTCTTTTTCTAAAAATTTTTGTAATTCTAATTCATCTTTCTCAGTAAATTTTTCTTTAAGATTTTTAATAAAACTAAATTGTCCTTTTTCATTATATATCACATCTATATTATTAGCCATATACATACTGTTAAAAGTTATAATATTAAATATTGTATTTAAATCTATATTATCAATATTATTTGGAATTATAACTTTATTTTTAAATTCCAAAATCATGGTAAATGCTGATATTGTAGCAGCTTCAATATTGGTATCAATTGGAGTTGTTTTTGTAAATAATGTATAAATATCAAAATTTTTATTATCTTTAATTCCACTACTGTTTCTTTTATTTGTCCAAATAATACTTATTAATCTAGAAAATGTTGTATTTAATATCATTTCTGCATGAATATTTAATATTCTCGTTATTCTATAAATAAAATTACGTTCTTCAGCATCTATGTATCGAATACTTCTTCTAAAAAATTCTGTACATAATATTTGAAAATTATTATAGGATATATCTTTAAGTAAATAATCTATAAATGCATCTTCTCTTTTATAGCCTTTATAATCACTATCAAATGTTGAAAGCATTTTTGTATATTCATTATAATTTTCCCATAAAATTTTAGAATCAATATTAACTTTAATCATTTTTATTTCTCCTTTATATTATAAAATTATTTATAGTTTCATTATTATAATATCTTATTAAAAATATATTTTAAATATAAAATAGAGTAGGGGATTTCTCCCCTACTCAAATATATTAAAATCTTAAGTTCTTAGATCAATATTATGGAATGCTATAACCATCATAATACAAGTTAGTCTATTTTTATAAATTATGTGGAAAAGAAGATCAATATATATTTACAAACCTATGTTCCTGGTATTAAGATATTGGTAATATACTCGCAGCCCTTTATTTTTTATAAAAGAACCTAATATTACCTTTAGCATTTTTATTGATCTAGTCTTCTTAAGATCTAATATCAACTTCTCCATGTACCATTATCAATATTTATCCAAATTTTAGTACTAGAATTAAATTCTAATAATTTAAGATCTATAATATCATAAAAATTATAAATATTATTTATATATTTAGCACTTTCAGTTTGTAAATTTAATGGATCTATTATTTCTAATTTATTAGCATCTATATATTCTTTTGCAAAGGAATTATATTCTGGTAAACTACATAAATTAGCAATAGATTTATAATCTAAATTTATTTTTAAAGAATTCAATTTAGCTAATACATAAGCATTAATTTTTTCATCTGATAATGTATTAGAATTATAAACATCTAATGTTTCTTGTAAATTATTAATGTCACTTTTTAGTCTTTCAGCAAATTTTAAATAATATTCTTTTACCAATGGAGATTTCAATACTAATATTTGAGCAAGTGATAAAGCAGTATTTTTAGTATCTCCTAATAAAATATCAGGTACAACAAGTTTAAAAGTAGAATTAACTTGTTCTTTAATAATAAGTAAATGTCTAAGAATATTTATATTACTTGTAATAGATTCAAATTGTTTTATTATATCAAATTTAGATTTATCTATATTTATACCATTAACTGTTACATCTCTAGAAGGATTATATAGTGAAAACAAAGATTTTGATTTTTTAAATTCATCTGGATCTAAATATTTATGGTCCAATTCTAAAACAATCTTTCTTTGCTTTTTTATTCTATTTAATAATTCAGTTATACTAATATATTCTTCCATTTTATTCTCCAAAATATTTTATAAATTCATAAATACTTCTATCATATAATGGACTATATTTTGGCATATTAAATTTATCTTTATCACATATAGAGTCTTTCATATCATATTTTATTGGACAAATATAACCACATTTTTTACATTCATATCTTATAGCTATATTAATATTATCCAATTTTCTTGTTATTAATTCTAGTTTATCACCACATTTTGGACATGTATTATCTAAAAAATAAAGAGCTTCTATTGGTTTTTCATTTTTTAATTTATCTATGCCAGTAGATGCTATATTTTCCATATAATTCTCCGAAAAATAATATTATAAATATATTGGTAGAGTAGTTAAATCCTACTCTACCAATATAATATTTTCTTATTCTTCAGAAATAGCTTTCATAAGAGTTCCTTTTTCTATGGAATCTCTTACTGTAGATATACTTGTTCCAAATTTATTTATGATATCAATAACTTTCTTTCTTTTTTCTTCTGGTAATTCATTATTGCCAAAAGAGCATAAAGTATATTCCTCTATATCTTTTGTATTATTCCCAAACCAATTTCTCATTATAACATTCATAAAGCATAATGCAACATAATTCATCTGAATGTCATAACTGTGAATTTCAATACGCTTATCATTAGCTACTCTAATTATATCAATACCTGGTTTATATTGCATATCTTCATCTAATTCAAGAATACTCATATAAATATCTCTTAATAATTGAGAAGAATCTGGAGCATTATAATCCTGATTAAATGCTACCTTTGGTATTCCTACAAAAATACCAATACCAGGTCCTCTTTGATCTTTATGATCTACATAAATAGTCATCTTATCAATAATAGGTTTTGTAATATTATTGATTACACAAACATAGATATTGGTAAATACATCTTCACAATTAGTTGAAGTACAAACTTTAGTACTAATAGGAAGATTTTTATCATAGATTATATCATTATGTCTTATGAGATATCTATCTATTGCAGCATAAATATGTTCAGGAATAGTAGGGAGTTTTCTTATAGAATTTCTTCCAGAAGATCCATAGTAATCAGTTAAAATATTAATTTGACTTGTCACTATAGACATAATTTCAAAAATATGAGCCATAATATATCATCTCCTTATCTGTTAGAAACAGGAGTATATGTCATCTTGGATTTATATCCTTCTGCTATAACTTTACAATCAGGATATCTATTAGAAGATTTCTTTGACATTTCTGTAAAATTTCTCTTTCTTCCATTTATAATTACAGTACCAGGAACAAAGATTCTAGACATCTTCTTTTCTACAGCTGTTCTTTCTTTAAATTGCTGGTCTGAATATAAAAAGTACACATAGATATCTTTATTTCTTAAACTATTAATGAGCATATTAATAATCTCCTTTGATATTATTAATAAGTCAGGTTATTCTTTCCATAGTTGTAGTAATTTCTCCTACACCATCTTCAGAATCAGATTCTACAAGTACTTGTTCCTCTATATCCATAACAGCACCTAAAGTATAATCTTTCTTACCTTCAATATCAATAACAAGAGGAATTAATCTATGATATGTTTCTATAGTCTCTCTTACCATATCTTCTTTTACATAATCATATGATAATCCAAGAGTTTTCTTTAATTCTATAGCTTGCTTTATACCATAAAGACTATTTAATTCTTGTAATGTCTCTTTATAAAAGTTCCTCCATTCATTAGGTTCTTTATAATCAGAAAAAGAACCATCATATACTTTTGCCATAGGACAAATCATTCCAGATAAACCAGGATCTGAATTAGAAGAAGAGTCTAAATCTACTCTACCTAAATGAGAAGGATGTACACTTCTATAGATAATAGGTACTGCTGTACCATTTCCCTGATCTCCAAGACCAGAAATTCCTTTATAAGTATAAGCTAAAGCCAATTCAGCATCATTATCATTTACAAGATCTACATAATCTACTAAGTTAGCAGAGTTAATAGACTTAAGTATATAATCTGGTGCTGTATCAATTACTCTTGTCACATCTTTAAAGGTAATATTTTTTCCTTTGTCAGAAATTCTATAAATACCAGTAGAAATTTTCTTAGCATAGATAGCAGGAAGATATTCATCTGCTTTTCTTGGATGTTTAGTAGATATATCAATATTATCTCTTTGTTTTAAATAAGAGAACTCTCTCATCATCCATCTAAGAATGCAATAAGTATCAGCTTTATCTTCTAATGGCAATCTTATAGAATGTTTAGTTTTCAAATCATAAATGCTTTCCAAAGAATCAAGTACAGGAATCCCTTTATCTAAAGTGGCAGATTGAAAATCTGCTCCTAATATTTTATTCCAATATCTTGGATCAAATATATCATTAAATTTATTAAGCTTTTTAACACTCTTTAAAATTGTATAACAAAAAGATTGTGTTACATTATCTTTATCAAATAATCTCTTTACTACAGATACAATTATCTTATTATGTTTATCCGCAAAATTATAATAAGTTTTAGGATCTAATACCTGATGGTTCTCATACGGAAATACATAAATACCTTCTAATTCCAGCATTTCAAGGGTTCCATATAAGCCATAACGTCCTAAAATAAATTTCATTGTATCTGTTTTCTTAGTAAACACATAGCTTGCAAATAATACACATCTATGAGATTCTTTATCACAAATGTCTACTAAATCATAATACTCTTTGTATACTTTAATAGGCATAAACTGTGTCTTTAAAGTAATAGATTGAGTCTTACTATTAGATGTAGAATTATTATAAGTGCTTCCATCTACAATCTGGAATATAGGATTATAATAATTACCAAGAATTCTAAAATAATACTTATCTACATATCTTGGTAATGCTATTAATACATTTACAATCCCTTCACTCTTTTCTAATTCTCCAGTTTTAGAATCAATTCTGATCTTATTCTCTGGTACATTTAATTTGACATAATAAATTACTTTAAGTAACATTATATCTGAATCTCTAAGATTAATATACTCATAATTATTATCAATCTTTTTACCATTCTTAGTTTTAGCAGAATAGTATTCATAGAGAGCTCTATTAATTTCATTATAATCTTTAATAGTTTCAAAGTTCAATACTTTCAATACAAAGTATTTATCTCTTTGACAGGATAAGATTACTTGTTTCATTCCTTCAATAAGATCTTCATCATTTCTTTGAAACCAATAATCATTAAATGGAGCTCTATTTTCTTTATTAAATTTATACATAAATTTATCAATAGATGGTTTATCACTAGGAGATACCATCATACTTCCAATATTACCAGAATAAGGATCTCTATTTTCTGGCATAGGAATTTGTTGATAATTAAAAGAGAAGTTTTGATCCACTTCAATCCTCCTCAGCTATATGCTTATCTGTTAATATAGTTTCTATAACAGTACCCATGGGATTAGCTACATCAGGATGTTTATCACTTAATACTAATTTAGCTTCTATATCAAATTTATTACATATAGAAACTAACTTATTCATAGTGATATCATCACCTTTTAGAATTCTTTTATCATTGAGATAATTTTCACCAAATCTAGTAGAATATCTATCAATATCCATATGCTTAGCAGCAATAGCTTGTTTAAAAGCTTTCATTGCTTCACTTTCTTTTCCACTAAATGAAGGTGTAAATATCTCATCAGAATCAGATAATGAAAGATTCTCCATTTCTCTGACTTGATCATTCTTATTCAGAAAATCATTTATATTATTTACATTAGAGAAATCTACTACTTCGACATTTCTCTTATTATAAGATAACTCTTCTTCTTCTGATGATGGATATTTTACAAAATAAATATGACCATCTACATAAATACCAGGTCTATCATCAGATTTACCCCTAAAAGGTAATAAATATGATTGATTTGAATTCTGAACTTCTATGGCAGTCATCGAACAAATAGATGGATTATCTGAATATAAATTATACTTACTTCTATATTCATCTTCAGTAATGACATCCATTACTTTACCATCAATAGGAGCATTTCGATATTGCATATCTTAAGTCCTTTCCTTTATCAATATAAAGAAAAATATAAGGGATGGATTGGTATCCACCCCTTATATGTAATATATCATATTTTGATATATTATTCCTGAATAGCAGCATCATCCTTAATAAGAACTTTCATAGCTCCATCAGGAATGATACCGATTTCAAGCTTACCATTTTCAACTTTACCAATAGCCTTAAAGCAATTCTCAAGAACAAGAACTGCAGGATCTGTCTGAGAAGTATTATCCTTAACCCAGTTGATAATCATTTCAAGAATAGTAACAATAGAAGCTACACACACATCAATGCCCATAAATTTCATATTATAAAGCTGCTGTGCTGCTCCTGTGAAATAGATCAAAATTGCAGAATTTCCAGAGAAGTCTACAGTATCTACTCCCTTCATATCATCTTCATAACAAGTCCAGGTATAATCCCATCTACCTGCAGAAGGATTTGTAGGATCTGCTTCATTTGCAAAATATTCAACTTTTGCTCCTGCAAGAAATTCATTACTGATAGACTTAATAATAATTCCCTTTGGAATCTGACGATTTTTAACTGTTGCAAGATACTGAGAAACACCAGTAAACAGAACAGTTGCAATTCTATAAGCATGCTGTGGTCCAAGAAGCATAGACTGCTTAGCCAATGCTCTGCTAAAATCTGCAGGAATATTAGTTTCTTTAAATTTTGTTTCCATGTTGTGTTTTCTCCTTTCGAATTAAAAAGTTATACATAAAAAGATAACCCTTTTATATAGGTATCATTTTTATAATACTTTATTGTTTTTAATTTTATAAACTTTTATTTTTACTCTTTCTTAAATTCTGTTGTTTTTTCTAATTTCTCTCTAAACTCTTTAAACTTTTTATCATCAGGACTAAATGTATCTCCAATAACAGATACTCTCTCCTGGAAAAATCTAGGATAAGAAATCATATTAGATACAATATTAAAAGCATAGTTATCTGTATAAATAACATTCTCAGGATAATTAGAAGTAAATCTAAAACTGATGAATCTAGTATCAATTTCTACAATACCTAAAATATTATCAATACCAGCATCAGAGCCATAACTTGTATAAATTCTATACAGAATAGCTTTAAGTTCACTAATAAAAGTATTACACTCTTTAAATACAATCTCAATATGAGATAAAATATTCTTTAGAGTATTATTAGTAAATTTAACAAATGAATACTCATTAATAGTAGTAATCATCTGAGACATCTTCTCAATCTTATCACCAGTAACTTCAGGAAAATCTTCACTACCAATAATAACATTAAGCTGTTTAATTACATTAATATTATCAGTAAGAGGAGTCATATTAATAATACCACAAAGAGATCTAATATAAACATCAAGAAGCTGCATTGCTTCATATTTATTAACAGGTACTCCTTCTGACTCTAAGCATTTAGCAAGCTGATCAATTTCATAATCAAAATTGACAGTTATTCTTGCATTAGGAGTCTTATCAAAAAACTTATTTTCTAAACATAAATATTCAACTGTTTCTTCTACTGCTGGCATATATACCTCCTTTATTTATATCTTTCAATATTATTCATAATATCTTCCATAGGTACTACAGGAATATTATAATCATTAGCCATCTTAGTTTTAAAACTAGTAAAACCAGGATGAGGTACAACAACATAAGCTACATCTTTAGTTATAGTTCTATTAAAATCTACAATAAATCCATTATCAGTTAAGAACTTAACTAAATTCTTATCTCTAGTACCAGATAATTTTATAATTTTTCCTTGTACTGGAATATATTCTATAACATTACCATGCTGAATCATATAATCAATATCTTTATAAAAATATTTGAACTCTCTTGCTATGGTATCTGCAGTAGATGGACCGATACCTTTGATAGATGACATAAATTCTATGCCTTTCTTATAATAGAATTTTCCTGGATCTATCATTGTAAATAATTCTTTTAATTTAGAATAACTAATTTTAGCTAATATAGTTTCCCAAGTTTTAGTAGATATACCTGTAAAACCAATAGCTCCCAAAAGTTTAGCATCTGTAATGGGATTAGTCAATAATCCTATTAATTGATTAGCTATATTCATAGCTTCTATAGGGCCAAACCCTTTATGAATAAATTTAGCTGCTCCATCTCCTTGTTCTATCATCTCTTCTAATAAATCCTTAAGATGATAATAGCCTAACTGTTGTACTGTAGCTTCTCCAAAACCTTCTAATCCTAACTTAGCAAACATATTTACCATACGAGATAACTGTCTACCACCACAATTAGGATTTACGCATTTAGCAGACTTACCAGATTCAGATATTTCAATAGGTCCACCACAAACAGGACAATTAGTAGGAAATACTTCAGCAGGCATAACTTTTTCATTATCTAAATTATAATCATTAAAAGGTTTATATACATATGGCATAACATCATTGACATATTCTATAGCTAACATGTCTCCAATATGTAAATTCAATTCTTTAAATCTAGCATAAGAATGACCAGAAGATTTAGGATGGATAGTTCCATAAAATTCTACAGGATCATAATGAATCATTGGAGTAATAGAACCATCTTGACCCACAGTATAGGTATATCCTCTAAATATAGTTTCTTTTCTGAGAGGATTAAACTTTACTGCTATAGAATATTTATTAATAAAATTTTCTCTTCCTAAAGTCTGTCTAATAGCTTCATCTCTATAAGATACTACAATACCATCGTACATAAATGGTACCCAAGCTCTAGAAGATTCAGCATTCTGTGTAAACATATTAATCCAAACAAGATTTTCTAGATAATTTCCTCTTATCATTACGGATCTTAAAGGGCATCCTTTAGAAATAAATTCTTTATTTAAAAAGTCTATTTCTTCTACTCTATCTGAATGACATATAGTTTTATATACATTTTCTTCAACTGCTAAAGGTACAAGAGTTATAAAATCTCTATACTTCCAAGCATCAGAAGAAGAAAATAATCCAACTATAGCAGATCTACAATTCTTATATTCATATCCTTTAGCTGCATTAAAGAAAGGTAAATCATATTGTGTGATTATTGCTTCAAATTTAACTCCAATCATAGGACTATTAGGAGTTCTATGAGGGAACTTATATCCTTTTAATATTGGTGTAAGATCAGAAGCTTTACCTATACCAGTATCGCCTCTAGATCTTGCAGATACTATTTCATCTGTACAATCAGCTTCAACAGAAATACCATCATATTTTAATTCTAAAACCATATCAAAGATCATATTAGGATTAATAATTCCTTTATTAATATGATCCATAATAAAATCTCTTTCAACAATTTTTACATTAGAATCTTCATAAACTCCTCTAGTTTTAGCATCTCTATCTAATACAAACTTGCATTTATCTAGAGTGCCTACTAATTCAGGATGATTATGAGAAGTATCATGCAATCTCTTTGTAATATAAGCTTCACCTAAAGGATTAGGTACAAAGAAATCTCTAGCATCAAGATATTTTCTTTCATCTATGATAATACTATTAACAAAATGATTATCTTGTTCACTAGGAATAGGATCAAATGTAATAGCCTCTCTCATAGGTTTAATTACTTCACCGTTTTCATTAGTAATAATAGGTTCAGATGATGTAAAATTAATTACTTCAGCCCCTACTTGAAAATTTGGATCATATTTTTTATATTTTTCTAAAAGTAAATCATAAAAACCATCTTCAATAGGTAATAATTCTTTATCGGTATCATTATAAGTAATATTAGCAATTAAGATAATATCTCTAAAATCATATAGTTCATCTTGTGTTAATCCTGTTTTATTATACAACATCATTGCATAATCATTAAGATATTGTTTATTATCATATACAAGTTTAAGACTTCCATGTCTTAAATCATTTAAGATATTACCTATAATAATATCTCTCATTCTTTATAAACTCTCCTATCTTTTATTTTCTTTGTATTTAATATAAACTTTCTATAGCTTTCATATCCACTAAAAGATCTATATACACAATGATATATATCAAAACATTCACTTGTATTATGTCTTACAAATTCATAACTATTTGTAGATATAATAAAATAAATTTCTTTATTAAATCTTTGTGCATCTGGAATAATAAGATTTTTAATGATATCAATAACCTCAGCTGCATTATCTATAGATAGACCAGAATCAATAGCATCAAAGAATACAAATATAATATCTTTTTTACTACATCTTATAGTATTTCCAATTTTTCTAATTATATCTCCAATATTATAATAGATACTTTCTCCTTCAGAAGCAAATGCTCTTAAAGCAAGTTCTTCCATATTATTATTAAATTGATTAGCACGATATAATAGTTCAGATAATTTATTTGAACCGCCTTGAGATAAATTATTAAAATCAATAATATCTATATCTATATTTTCTTCTAATTGGTTTTTCATTTGTTTAATTAAAGTAGTTTTACCACTTCCATTACATCCAACTAATACTGTTAATCCTTCTTTAATTTCAATAGTGTCTTTTAAATATAATTTTACACCATTATTATAATAATCTTTTTGTATTTTAAATGTATACATTATTCTGTATCCTCATTATTATTTAAAATATCTTGTACTTTTTTTGCTAAATTAGATTTATATTTTTTATATATTTTAAAATATCATTAATAAGCTCTTCAGATATATCAGAAAAATCTAATATTTGTATTGTAGAAAGTCTAGAATCAGATCTTACTACAAGTGTAAGTTTTTTATTATCATTAGATAATAATGTTTCAAATATTTCATAGTTATGAAATATTGATAAAATCTCTTGAATTTTATCAGTTTCTTTAATTTCATTATTATTATTAATATTAATATTTACTTCTTTAATTCTACTATTATTAATATTAATACTCATTTATTATTTTCTCCTTCTCTATCTTTAAATAAAATTTTATCTAACTCATCTTCAAAAATACCTTTATATTCTGACATAATATTTAAAAGAATTTCAATAAATGATTTAGGCATATTAGAAATATCTAATCTTACTATAGATTCAGTATTATGATAATCATTATTTCTACTTCTTACTTCAAGTATAATTTTTCTATCATGATTTTTAGATAATTTTTCAAATTCTCTAAAATTTTTATAAGTTTTTATAAGTTCTTCTAGTTTACAAATTTTTGCAAATTTTTTATTTTCTTCCATCATTTTTTCTTTAAGTGCCATTATTTCCTCCATTTTGTTATAATTTATATATACATTGAATTGCTACTGGATAAGTTAGTGCAAATTTTCTTTGTTTTTCTTCATCATTAATAATATCCTGTATTTTTTCTGTATTTGTATTCAATTTATGTATTCCTTCAGAATTTCTTAATACCTTAAATCCAATTTCTTTAATAAATTTTAATGTATTATCATATTTTATTTTTTCTGGTATATTTAATTTTATATAACCATTTTTATATAAATCATTTAATGTATATTCTATAGATTTCATAACAATAGAAAATTCATTTATTATCATTTTTATTTCTCCATTTTTATTTTTAATAAATAACTATAATTCCTTTCAATATTATAATATATTTATATTTTATAATTTAACCTCATCATTCGAAGATAATAAATCATATAATTTATTATAACCACCTAATGTCATATTTAATTGACAAGATTCTTGTAAAATATCATTATCTTCTATTATTTTTGGAGTAACACCGATTATAGATTTTGTAGATGGTTCTTCAGAATCTGAAGTTTCTATTCCTGTAAGAATAACTCCAGAAATTATGATATGATTTGATTTGATTATGGAAAAGTCTTTTTCTTTAGAAATATCAGATATTGTAAATTCAATTATATTACCATTTAATATAGTACCTTTATCTATTTCATAAATATCTATATTTTTATATACAGAAAAGAATTTTTCATTAAGCTGTTCATAAGAATTAAAATATCTAAAAAAATCATATGAAGAATTTGGTATCATTATATAATCATTTCGTTCGAATTTTTCTATTTTTGTATTATAAATACTTTTAATATATTCTAATTTACATATTTTACCAAGCATATTATTAAGACTATCAGAAATCATAATATAGTTCCTCATAAAAAATATAAGAGGGAATATTTCTATCCCCTCTTATAATAAAATTACTCATCTTCAGGTACATGAGAAGAATCTTCAGTGAATGAAATAGCATTAATCATAGCAACACTATTCTTCTTGATTTTTTCTATCTCATATAGAGTCTTATACCATTTATCGAAGTCATATCCTTCTTCCATAAAATCTACAACTTCAATAGGATCTTCAGGAGACCTTTCAAAGAATTCTAATGCAGGAGTTAATAATGCATATTTCTTATGTTTCTTAATCTTCTTAAATACTAATCTATAGCCCATAGCTTTTAATCTGGTATTTAAGATTTCTGCAGATCTATTTTTTGATTTAGAATCCAATTTAATATCTACATTATAAGGATCACCTATAGCAGCTTGTTCTACTAATCTTCTACCATGTGGAGATAAAGAATGCAATAAGAGATTGATTACTACATATTCTGTCCCCATATGATCAAAATCTCCAGATTCCATCTGACCAAACTTAATAGGAGTATTAGAATTAGGTTCTCTATAATTTTTACTAGCTTTACTCTTAGCATTCTCATTTTTAATATTAGTAGAACTTAAACTTGCAGCAGAAAATTTTTCTTCTGCAAATTGTTTTAATCTTAAACAATATATAGGTGCTGCTATTACAGGTCTTCTAGATTTTACAAATCTATAATTTCCTTTAGAATCTACAATAGGAACCATCAAATATGATTGATTAATCCAAGGAAATTCCTCGTATAATCTTCTTAATTTATCTATATCCATAGTTTCAGACATAGGATTATTTGAAATAGGAATACAAGTCTTTTGCAATATACTCTCCAAGAAATATATGACTCCTTGTATATCATAAGAATCAATATATTTCTTCATTTCTTCATATTGTACGGGAGACTGAAGTTTAACAAATTTTAAAATCTCATCCATTGCTGCTTCTATATCATCTCCATAATACCCAGATTTTATTCTATCTAAAATACACATAGAGATATAATTAATTTCTAATTCAAATATCTGTCCAGCATTTTCTCTATTATACATAGTAGAGGAATTTTTAATCATCTCTATAGGCATTCCATTAGCCATCTTAGGCATTAGTTCATTAGGAATTATTTTAGAAATAACTCCTTTTCCTCCATATCTATCTGCTACTTTATCTCCTACACCTAAAGGTCTATTTTCCATTACAGTAAATTCAATTCTAATATTAGAGAATAATTTTTTCTCCATAAATTTCTTTCCATTAACTTCACTAATGGATCTTGAATATAATTTGTCCAATCTATAACTTAAATTATATCCTTGAGTTTTATAAGGACCTACTACATTCATAATTTCTGTACACATTCTAATTCTATCTTGATAATAAGCATAAAACTGCTGATTATATGTAGATTTAGAAATATATTCAGGATTATTGCAGTATAATTGAATATCTATTACTTTTCCTTTAATAGTAATCTTATCATCACTCATCATTATCTGCTGCAATCTAGATACTGATTGAGTGTATATAGCTTCTTCTCTTTTCTCTCTTCTATATGCAAGAAGAATTCCATCTTTTACATCTTCCCCAATATCAGGAAATACTTTATAAATATTATCATCCCCATAAATATTTAATGGAATATCATTTTCATTAAGAATGATTTCTACATTTCTGATAAGAGGTGCAGAAAGTTTTTCTGAACAAGTATCAGAGATAATAACAGAATCTTCCATATTATGATCTAATGCCATATAAGCAGTATTTATATTATAACCATCTGCTTTATTACCATAAGCATCAAAACCAGTAGAACGACGAAGAATAGTATTAGGTGGAATTATAGAACCAGGAAAAGAATAAGAGTCAAGAACAGAATTATTATAGAGAAATCCATAACATTCTGTCTGATATTTATATGATACTCTTTCTATAACATCAAGAGAATTAGAATCTGAATCTTTTACTATAAGATAATAATGATGATTAGGTGCATAAGAAAACTTAGATATCTTAGCTATTACTTCTACAGGAGAAGAGTAAGATGAAAGATATGGTTTATCGTGAGATGATGAAGAATCATTTTTATTATTATCATTAACTCTATCAAAAAGATCAGATGAAGAATTAATAATAGAAGAAGAATGATCTCCAAACATATTTTCAAAACCAGTGGATATATAAGGTGGTTGCGCCTGAGAGAGGGTAAGATGATGCGACGTATGGGTGCTCATCATTATTTTCCTGCTGCCACTATTCGTCGCCGTATTAGGTTGAATTAGTCCTTTACCTAGCATTTGTTCTTTAGAATCTAAATTAGAATAAGCTTCTTCAACTTGATCAGCAAAATTATTTGATCTCATTTATTATATTTTCTCCTTATTATTTATCAAATTTATATAATTGTAGAATAGATATTAAAATACAATAATATCTATTCTACAATTATAATATATATTTAATCTTTAATTTGATCTTGAGGAATAGGACTACCAAATTCATCTAAAAAATAAACAACATTAATAGGATTAGGATTCTCTTGTCTACCTCTAAATACCTCTTCTATAGGCCAACCTCTTTTTAATCTTGTTCTAGCAACATTCTCATTAACACCATATGCTCTAATCCAATTTGTCATAGTCATAGTTTCATTATTTAAAGTTATATGTACATTTTTTCTAGTATTATTTGATTGTACCCATTTTGGAGCCCATCTACAATTTTCAGGGCAATAATCTCCTTCATTATTAATTCTATCAAGAGTCCATCCTTCTACATATATAGGAGCCATATCAGCATAGAAATTCATAAATCCGTCTTCAGGATCTAACCATCTATTACAAATTTTAATTCCTCTTCCTCCGTATCTATAATAATCAGATGCATTAGGGTTAGTACATCTTGATTTCATAGCAATATAATGTCTATATACTGCAGTCTTACTTAATCCATGTGTAAGCCCTGCTGGAAAATCTATTTTTATACATCCACAACTAATAGTGGGTCTATTAGATTTTGTAAGAGAATGCCCTGCTACAATAGTTTCATTTCCACAATCGCATTTACATCTAAACATTCTAACAAGATGACCATTAGGTTCTCTATGTTTTGGAGCTTCTTCTATTACTGTAAGTCTACCATATCTATCTCCAATTTCTACATGCTTATAGCCATTTTTATCAATTATCATATTATGAATAACCTCCTAAAATTTATTTTATAAAATGTTGTATAGAAAGTAAAGTTTTAAAGATACGCTTATTAATTTTATATAATAGTCTAGAGATTTCTCTCTAGACTATATTTATCAATTTTGTGATTGTATAAATATGTCTATAAATGCGCTTTCTAATGCAGATATATCAATTACAAATGAAATTAATCCAACAACTCCAGCATTGTCTTTCTGAATTAGTATATATCCAGCTTCAGTAGTAGTAAACTTAGTACCTGCATAACTCTCAGGATTATCTTTTCTAAGTATTTGAGTACCAACTATATCATTATCATTTGTTCTATCTTTCAATGGTACATCTTCTGGATTAATAGGACTAAACATACTTCTAAATCTAGTACCAGTAGTTTCTCCTACAAATAAATAATATAATTTATTTGCTTCCACTTCAAATACATCAGAATGAGATACTGTTGTTCCTCCCCATTTCCATAGATTACCATAGACATATCCAGTAGTAATATCAAAATTTATAGGAAATAATAATCCTGGATGAGATTTTATAGTAACTTGAGATAATCCATCACAATTATAATCGGTTGCATTATATGTACCATTTTCAGTAAAAGTATGAGTACCTAAACTATTATGTGGTATTGAACTTATTGCTGATATAAAACCTGCTGGAAATGAAAGTTTCTGTGAACTTGGAAGTTCTCCTTTAGCTCTTATGGCATTAGCAATAGAAGTTAAATCAGAATTTAACTGTGTACTATCAACAAAAGCATCTATAGCCATTAATAATTACCTCCATTCCAAGTAGTAAGAGATAATAAACTTAATAAACTACTCATCTGACTAGCAGATACTGTAACTTCATCATTAGTACCAGATGCTAAAACTAATGATGAATTTGATTTAAGATTTGAATTTTGTTTTAAATTGGCATAATCCGTTTCAAGATTATTGCCGTTATTTAATTCAATAGACTCTGCTTTTGCCCAATAAGATAATAATTTATATCCAGTACTTGAAAGTACATGACGCCTTGTCTTTATGTAATTACTATTAGCCATAATACTAAAATAACTCCTACTAATTTATTTTATGTATTATAGTGAAGTAAATAAAAAATAAAAAAAGAAGGTAGTAATTACTACCTTCTTTTTATAATTAACTTCTATATTTTTCCCAGAATTTATATGTATCATATGAATTCATTCCATTGATTTTCTGTTCATCCCATTTCTTATTGTATTTTTCTTTTACATCAGGATATAAACATGTAATTGGAAATTTATTGGGATATGCATAGATAAAATCAAATGGAGTAATTTTATATTCTTTAGGAAGCTTATCAATTTTATAAGCTTCTAATACTCCATCTAAAATATCCGTGAAAATCATCTGAACTTCAGCAGGAGTTTCAGAACATAAAACAATAATTGATAAAAGTTCATTAGATACAATAACATCTAATCCCATAGCTTCAATCTTTTTTACAAGTACCTTTGCTAAAAAACTTTTTTCCAAAATTTCATCTTTTGATAATTTAGACTTAGAAGGATTATTCATATTATTAAGCCATGACATTAATAATATTTGAATAATGGTTTCACTGGTATCTTCAACAATCTTTTTTTCTTCCATTTTTTCCATTTTTATTTTCTCCTTTTTTAAGTTATAATAATATCTATTCTATCAATTAGTGTTACACATATAGCAGCACTATTTGATATAGAATACAAAGGTATCCATATTACAGTTCTGATTACTTTTCCTTTATTAGTAACCATCTTCTTATCATATTTATTTCTCAATTTTACTATCCATTTCTTTGCCCAACCAAATGGAATAGTAGATATTTGCTTGTCTATCCATTCCAATATATCTAAAAATCTTCCTATTAATCCTCTACATTTTTTATCTCCTAACATTTTTACATTTATAGGAAGTAAGTTACTATCTCTTAAAATGTAAGGATTAAATAATCTATAGTCATAAGTTGTTCTATATAATTCTTTTAATTCTTCATCTTTTTCTTCTTCTGTTAAATTTTCATTTTCTTCTATCATTCCTTCTGCTAAATCATAAGTTACTTCTACATCATGAGGAATATAATCCTTATCTTCATAATTATCATCACTTAAAATTACATCTATATTATTGCATAAAGGGATTAAAATAGTATTCTCAGGATAATACTTATAAACAAATTCATCAATATTAGTAAATTCGCTTACGGATCTTTGATAAAACATACCAGAGGAGGCATATACATCCTCCTCTGGTTCGTAATCATCATATTTCTTTCCAAATAAAAACATATTACTATTCTCCTTTCGATATTATATTATTATAATATCTATTTAAAAGGAGAGCATTTTAATATACTTTTATTCCAAATACTTTTTCTATTTCATCTTTAGCTTCTATAATTTTACCATAATCATCTGGACTAATAGTATCTAAAGAAAATCTTCCTTTAATACCAGATTCATTTAATTCTCTAGCATAAAGAATTAAGATATCTTTAATTTCATCATAGTCCATAGTATTAAGTATTTTTAATATAGCAATATTTACAGATGAATATACAATACTCTCATTATAATCATCAAATTCATCAAATCTATCTGTCATAACAGCACAAAATAGATTTGTTAATTGATCTTGAAATAATTTAGAGAAGATTTTTACTATCATATCTTCATCCATAATATTTCTATCTACATGTTGCATTGCTCTAACAGCTCTTCTAATATTTCTTCTTTCATCTGTAGAAGAATATCTATTAATAACTATCCAAAGAGCATTTGATTCCACTAGATCTTTAGTAACTATTTTATTTACTACATCTCTATTTAATTTAAGAGCAATCTGATACATTAAATTTGCTGTATCAAGATTAAATATAGCATTCTTTGCTGGATTTATCATATATGCTCTATATACTCGATTAAATCTATTAATATATTCTTTTGTAAATTTCTCTTTTAGAATATTGTAATTAGGATTAGATTCATTCATGAGTAATAGAATAGTATATAAGAAATCTCTATCCGATATTATCTTTAAACTATTAGGATTCTTATCCACTGCAGATGTTAATAATTGTGTAATATTATTAAGTATAAAATTACACATGTCATTATATCCAGTATAAGAAATTCTATTCTTTAAAGATATAAAAGTTTGATATATATTATAAGATAATTCTGGTCCTTTAATAAGATTATTATTATCTATAATATATTTTTTATTAATTCCAAAGCTTATATTATTATCCATATTTATTTACCATTAAAGTTTAATCTATTCTAAATTTATTAGATCTTATTTTTTCAATATATTTACTTCTTTTACGATAGCAAATAAATGAATATATATTATTATCTGAAACTTTAGGAACTATTTGTACTGGTATAAAATATGGAAGCTCATCTTCATCTTCCATTTTATCTAGATTAAGAAGGAATCTATCAGCTTCATTATATTGATAAACTTTAGTGATCCAGAAAGTATCAATATAAGAAATCATTTGTTCATAGATAGTTGAACCTCCACATACCCAGATATCTTCATCATAAGCTAAAGTTCTTGCAAATTTTATGGCTTGTTCTATAGAAGTTGCAATTAATAAAATTGGCTTATCATTAAAATCAATAGTATCGTTATTAATAGAATTAAACATATTAAATTCCACATATCTATTATGTCTAATAATATTTTTTATCTTATTTAAATTTTCATTACTTTGTACTTCTATTTTAGTACAAGTACAAGAATTATTAATAGCTTCTTCAGATATATTATTTCTATTAGAAGTAATTACAATATTAATTCTATCTTTAAGAGGTTTTCCCCCTGGAAAAGATTTAAGGGTAGAATTACCATAAATTACTACTTTACCTTTAGTTTTACTCTTAAAAAATTCCATATCTTCAGGAATATGATAAAGAAGTTTACCATCTCTACCAAGTCCCCAATTAAGATCTACACATGCAATAGCATTCATATATAAATCCTCCTATTATTATTATACTGCAATAGGAATATATTCAATCTGCGGTCCATGTTTATAATCAATTAATTTTACATCATTTTTAGTAAAATCATAGAAATTATGAATATCAGGATTTAACCAAAACTTAGGTGCAGGATATTCTTCTCTTTCAATAAGTTCTTTAATAATAGGAACATGCCTATCATAAATATGACAATCTGTAATCTCATGAACAAATTCACCAGGAATCATATCACAACACTGAGCAATTATATGAAGAAGTACAGCATACTGAACTTCATTCCATGCTAATGCTGCTAATACATCCTGAGATCTCTGAATAAGAATTCCATTAAGAACAAGTTTTCCAGTTTCTTTATCTTTAGTAACATTATATTTCATTTCATATGCACAAGGATAAAGATTCATTTCATGAAGATCTTTAAAATTATAAGTATTGGTCATAATTCTTCTAGAATATGGATTATTTTTCAGATCCCAGATCACTGCATCAATCTGATCAAGCATAAGATATGCTACAATTGAACGTTTATTATCATCATTTATTTTTTGTTCATAATAAATTTCTGAAGAAGGATAAGTTTTTATATCAATATTTGAAAAATAATCATGAATATAATTATAAAATTTAACATCATCTTTTCCAAATTTTAATTCATCAGATGATGCTATTTTATGATGAGCATATTTCTGTTTAATCTGATATCCATAGGCTTTACCAATGGAACCATTAGAATCTGCCCAAGAATCCCAAATATGGAGTTTAAAATCATTAATATTATTTGATTTCTTTTGATAAATCCAAAGAAGTTCTTCTGTAGCAGATTTAATAGGAACTGGTCTTAATGTAATAGCAGGAAATTCTTTAGAAAGATTATATCTATGAATTACAGAAAATTTCTTTATTGTATAAGCTTTTTCTCCTGTATCTTGCCATACTGGTCTTACAAGTTCTCCTTGTGTATCAGTACCATTTTCAAGAATATCCCTACATGTATTTTTAAAAACTGTATCTGCATAAGACATAATATACCTCCAAAATATATGATTATTAAAATAAAGTGAATAAAAAAATAAAAAATAAATTTGCAGGGACCATAAGGCCCCTGCATACTAATCAAACTACTTCTTTGAAGCAGTTAGGATCAGATGTATCGATCTTTTCAGTCTGTTTTTCTTTGTTGTCAAACCAGTACTTTCTATGGATAATTACATCCATAAGAGCTGCTCCAGCTCCAATCAGGTATCCGCAGATACATGCGTACCCAATGTTGCAACACAGTTCTTCAAACCAATCAGGGAAACACCTCATAACTTTTTTTCTCATTCTTTTCCACCTTTCTAAGCAAAAATTATTAGTTAATATATAATATCATAAGCAAGATATCTGTTGGGGTTTCTCCATCTATCCTCAAACAATTAAATACCAACAGAACATTGGAGGCTAATGTGAACTATACTATCTTACTTATGTTTCACTTTTATATCATCTAATTGAAAATATTAACTTTTAAAAATAAAAAAGAAAAGGAGTAATCCTTTTCTTTTTGTTTTCTTTCTTTTTCTAATTGCCTCCTTTCAAGCCGTTTTCTTTTTCTTTCGGCTTTTTCTTTTTCTTTTTTACCAGCATATAACTCTTGATAATACATGCAAACCTCATTAATCATATCTAATAGATCCATATGATTATCAGTAAAATCATACAAATCTATATCATTTACTTTACCTTCATCAAGTAAAGTATCATAAGTATACATCATATGATTAATGAAATCTGATACATATTTATATGTACCAGATTGAAGCTTTTTGTATACAAGAGGATATACATCTCGATATCCTATTTCGTGTAAGAATCTATTGATTCTTTTGTTGAACTCCTCTACAGTCCAATAAAATTTCATAGACTTAGCAGTGACAGCTGAATTAATTTCTGGTAATGAAACATTTCCTGCAATATATTCTTTTAATACATATTTTGCAAGTCTTATTTCATTAAGCCAATATAATTCTTCATGATATCCATCATAAAGAATATCATAAGCACCAGCTCTATAAGGATCATAATTAGTATAATAATCATTCTCCTTATTAATACAAGAGAATTCTTTTGAAGAAGCGAATTCCCTACTTTTTGATAACAGAAACATTGCATTCATATTATTTCTTATGAATGTTTCTGTTCCTATATATTTTATAGGACATACAATATTCATTGGATATCCTTTTTTGTCAACAGTAAATCTTTTTATTTGACAAAGCCACAGACCTTCTTTGTCAATTATATTTGTAGATAGTGTAAACATATTCCACCATCCATCTTTACGAATATAATCTCTGACTATATCTAAAGTTCTTATATACAGTCTACCAGTCGTATCTCTGGCTTCACAAATGATGAATTTACCAAGATTAAAATTCTTAGTAAATTCATCACCATTTATAATGCAGTATTCTCCAGGAATACCACCCATTTTACACATAGACTGATATGCATCTTTAAAATGTTCACAATTATTACAAGCACCATAGTTCATAATAGATTTATACACAATATCAAAATTAAAAGTATTATTCATAATATATCTCCTATTTAAGAATTTATTAATATCTTCATTATTATAATATCTTATCCAAAAAATAAAGAAGAGAATTAATTCTCTTCTTTATAATCATCTAAACTATTACACCAATTATACATTTTACTCATTACTTTTACAATTTCTGAATAAAATTTATAAATATTAATTTCATTATTTACCATTCTACATTTTTTAATTATAGAATTTATTTTTTCATAATATAAACTAATTTTATATTCATATCTATTTGGTTTTGTAAGAGAAAATATATCACCATATTTTTCTCTTAATTGTAATTGTATATTAATATCTGTAGGTATATATTTTACAGACCAACCTTCTGGAATAGTATCTATATTTGGAATAGATTTAATACATTGATTAAACATAATATATGGTATTCCCCAAGATTCATCTTCATATATATCATCTGTATCAAAAAATGTTACTTTAGTTTTTTCTAAGTCATTATCATTATTTTCATAAAATTCAATTTCATCTATATCATATCTATAGTAATGACCACTACAAGAATATATTGTTTTATATCCTTTTTGATTAAGTATTGATATAATAGGAGCAATAAGTTCATCTACTTCAAAACATGTTGTTTCATGATCAATTCCTTGATCAGAAAATCCAGTAGTAAATGTATATTTAGGATTATTTTTCATAATAAAAAACATTATTATTTTTCTCCCTTTTTATAATCACATGTATCTATAAATACATCCATTTTATAAGATTCTGCTATTTGTATCATATTACCAGTACCTCTAGATGCACCATTCCAAAAAGCTATTAATACACCATTTGCATTATCGCTAATAGCATATTCTGCCATTTGTTTATTTCTAATTATTCCAGCAGATCTTCCTAATTTAAACCAATCAGCAGGAATAATTTTTAAATTATATCCTCTAAGCTGAGCATATCTTTCTCCCATTCTATCAGTTCCAATTGCATTTCCTGATATTATAGTTATTATAGTATCTTTGGTTTTATATCCACTAATTACTGTATCACAGAATTTACAAAGTCTATCAAAATTATTAAACTCTCTACCACCAGCAATTATAATTCTAACTTCATTATTCATCTATATAATCAATCTCCTCTATATAATATTCTATTGTAGAAGTTTCTGTAATAATTCTTTTATATAAATTATTATTTTTATATTTTTCATCATCATTAAGTTTACATATATATTTTTCATCATATTTATGATTTACATATTCTGTAATAAAATTTATTGCTTTATACTTTTCAGAGAAAGATAATGCTCTTCTTTTCTTACTACCATCATTATTAGTGGATATCTCTAAAACAAGAAAAATAGTTTTCATATTCATTCTCCTTATTATTATTTGCATACCTCTTAAGTTCATTTATCACAGTATTATCATCTGAAAGTTCTAATCTAATAATCTTTTTAATTAATTCCATTTCTTGTGCTGAAGGATAATAAATTTTATCATCTAAATAGCAATCTCCATCTTCATATATATTTAATGTAGATGATGGATTCTTTGTATTTATATATCTTATAAATGATATTCCATCATCCTTATCAAGTATCCCATAAGAATCAATTTTCCAATTATATTCATCTTCCATTTTCTTCTGTAACTTTTGTGATACTTTTTGATACAATTTAAAATCATACATAGTAACATTCTCCTTTCATATTTTGTTTCAATATTATAATATCTTTTTATAGAAAATATTAGAAATCATTTATTTAATAAAAAAATATATTTAATAAAAAAAATAAATTGGATGTATGGAGAGGTAGTACACATATTTGACCGTAGCCAATATCTCCGGGTCGTGTACTCTAACCCAGGGAGAATTTCTCCATAATCGCTCACCTCGATTACTCTCAGGGCCATCCAATTTATTCATATTTATTATATATTATTGAAAATATTAAAAATAAAAGAAGGATTAACCTTCTTTTATTTCAATTTCAATAATATTATAAACATAATTATTTACACTAGTAAGTTTCATATATTCATTGCCTTCTTTATCTTTACAAAGTTTATGGCAAGCAATAGAATAATATTTAATAGTAGATACTATATTATTTTTTCTTCTTTTCTTTTCAGCCATTAGATCAGATATTGTACTTCTAAACGTTTTAGATTTTTCATTTGATTCAATAATAAGATCTAAATTTTTATTATAAAGATTATCTATATAATTATTTGCTTCTTCTTCACTTTTAGCGACATAAATAATATCACTATTTTCTATAGGATCATAAAGTTTTAAATCTTCATAATAATCTTCATGAATAATCCAAAATTTCATATTTTTATCCCTCTTCAAAATATTTATATTTAATAATCTCTTTAAAAATATTTTTCTCTTCTTCGGTTATTTCCATAATATAATTTGTCATTTTATTTTATCCTTATATAATTATAATAGTGAATAAGTTAATTTCATTCACTATTATAATATTTTCTTTATTATAATTTAGATATTAGATTCATTTATCTTATCTTGTGATATAGGAAATCCATATTCATCTATAAAGTATATAATATTAATAGGTATAGGATTATTATATTTATCTAATATATAAGGTCTAGTATTACCATATTGATCTGTAATATAAGTAAATAAAGAAGATAAATTATAATTATTCTTCTTTAATCGATGATATAAAAACATATAATCTATACCTAATATACTAGAAATTTGTCCTATATCATATATTTCTCCATTAAGATTTATTTTTATACTATTTCTTCTATTATGTGCTTGATATTCTTTTGGTATCCATCTACAATTACTAGGTTCATAATTACCATTAACATTGATTCGATCAATAGTTAAACCTTCTTTATACCCATTATTTATTGCCCAATTATAAAATATATTAATACATTCTGGATCAAATCCTTTTTTATAATCTGAATTATACCATTCTCTACAAACTTGTATTCCTCTTTGACCATATTCTGGATATCTAATATTGTTTGGGTTATAGCATCTTTGTATCATACTACTATATTCTCTATATAATAGTGTATTAGATAATAAATGAGTACTATTTCTCTTTTTTAATTGTTCAATAATCAAGCATCCACATGATTTAGTTATACCACGTTTTAAATCATTATCTCTTACTATTGTAGTATTACCGCACTCACATTTGCAAAGCCATCTTTTAATACAATTTCCAGAATTAGGATTTATATAATCACTGGCTTTAGATATTACTGTTAATTTTCCAAATTTATCTCCAATATGAATTGAATTACAATTACCACATGATAATTTTTGATTTCTAAGTAAAGTATATTTTAATACAGATATTATATTGCCACATTCACATTTACATATATATTTTGGAATATGCCTTCCTGATGGTAATATACAATCATTTTTATCTTTTTCTAATACTGTTAATTTTCCAAATTTATCTCCAATATGAATATTACTACAATGGCCACATGATTTTGTACGATTATTTGTTAAACTATATTCTAATATTTCTGTATAATTACCACATTCACATTTACATATATATTTTGGAATATGATATCCGAATGAAGTTATATAATCATTATTAGATTTTTCTATCACAGTAAGTTTACCATATTTATCACCTATTTCTACATGTTTATTTCCATTTTTATCTATAATCATATTTTTATCCTTTTATTTAATAGGTAGGAATAAATTTATTCCTACCTATTAAATTTAATATTTATAATTTTACCACATTATTATAGTTAGGTTTTTTATTACCAAAACTGCCTAAACCTATAGATTCTACAGGAAATGTAGCTAAATTATCATTAATAATAGATTCATAATCAATAAAAGGAATTAACCATTCTGGAACTGGAAGGTCTTTAGGAATAGCAATATTCTCTAATTTTCCTCCAAATATTTCATGTAAATTAAATCCTTCTAATTGTATATTATTTTTAGATTCTAATATATCACAAAATTTTTCATATTGTGCAGGATATTGATCTCTTATTTTAATTACAGAATTTTTATCTATTTTAATTTTTACTATATCTAAAGAATTTCTATTAGTTAAATCAAATCCAGGAAGTCCTGTTCTAACATAGTTCCATGCAATAGCTGCTTTAATCCCTTGTATTCTAAGTGGAGTTTCATAATTATCAATATCTCTAATTATTGCAGGTTTAAAATATTTTTTGCTACCACTTTTAAGATCATTATAAATTTCTCTTTCAAGTATAGCTATATCTTTTATTAATTTTAATTGATCTACTTTTCCTGTAAGAATATCTTCTAATAAAATCTTTCTTAAAGCTTTCTGTGTATCTTTAGATATAACAGATTTTGTTAAACAAGGAATTCCTTTTACATCAAGTACTCCACCAAGATAATTTCCTTCTTGCAAAATTTGTAAGGATGCATAATTTTTTTTCGTTGTACATAACATGATCCTGGACATCATAAACTCGTTTTTCATATTGATTCTACATAATTCGTCTGATCTATAAGATCCAGACTGTTTAGTAAAATCAATCATATAGAGATTAATAATAGTAGATAAAATATAACACATAATATTTATTAAAGCAAACTTTAAATTATCTTGTGGTATAATCTCTAAAGCATTTATTAATCTTTTCTTTTCTATAATCTCTTGATTATAAAAATCATAGTCTTTTTCATTATCAAGAAATTCTATTCCATTTAATCTAGATAGATCTTTAAGATCTCCAAATTCATCAGTATCTAAAAACTCTACTACTTCTGTTTTATTAATAGCATTATACCATTCTGGAATTTCTTTATCTTTCCAATAATCAGATTTCTTCTCTTTCTCTAATTTCATAAAGAGGTCTATCTTCTGATGTAAAATAGGAGAATCATAATCTTTAAGATATGTCATATTATAATGATACCATGCATCTAAAGATACAAAAGATGAATCAGTATCAGATACAATAGAAACATTCTTAATCATATTCTTATTTCTATCCATTCTATCCATCCATTGATGATTATAGAATACATATTCTACTAATAGATCTCTTAACTCATTTAATTGAGGAACAATTTCTTTAGGTGGTTTTGCAGGTTCTATATAAGGAGTCTGCATATTAGTTATAATAGATATCATAAGATTTCTTGCTATAGGAAGATCCATAAAGCAGTATAAATTATTCTTATAAAATAATCTATTTAACTCTATTTGATTGCAGGACTGTAATATACGATATACAGTATCCATATCTTCATAAGAAGGTGTATACTTATATCCACAATTTAAGATAAGTTTAGTAAAAGCTTCTTCTAAAGATACAAATCCTTCTGTAGGAAGAACCTCATAATCATTATACTGCCAAGATGAATATTCTAATCTTACATTATCTATAAAAATAAGAATATCATTTAAAGATGAAAATTTTACATTATTTCCAAGAAATCCTTCAAAACATAATATAGCAGAAGATATAAGGGATCTACCAGTAGAAGTAACTGCTGGTGCTATATTAAGATCAAAAAGGATAGAAACATAAAGGCCAATCACAGTATCTTCACACAGGTCGCTAATCTGTGCAGTTCTCTTATGAACTTCTTCAAGTGTTACCTGAATGCTGAGACTATATAATCACCATGCCAAATAATTAGGTTTAGGTGCAGGATTTTCGAATTAAGTGGACTTACATTTACAAGAATGCCACGCTCGCTTGAGCCCTACTCCTCTTAAGAGGATAGTCGTTAAACGTCCCTACTAAAAGTAGTGTTCGTAATTGATTGAATATTAGATGGCCAATCTAACCTTCTTCCAATTTTAACCCTGTTTTTACTTATATATTTCTATATAAGAGGTCTAATATGTTAAACCGTAAATCTCTTATGTTCACATAGGTCGTTAATCTATGTAGTTCTCTTATGAACTTCTTTAAGATTTCCTTAAAGGACAGACTATATCTTCACCATACTATTTCTAGGTTAGGTGTACCAAGTTTTCAGACTCACTTGAGCCTTACAATTAGTCGTTGAACCTTCTCTATATAATAATATAGAGCTTGGCTGCTGATCATCCATTATTAATAAACCTTAGGACTCTTATTATATTAAGAGCTTTTATTTCACCATAGTTCATCTCTCTACTTATTTCTGTTTTCACTCCATATAGGCAAGAGAGCTTTAGGATTTTCCAGCAATTTCTTGGTATTCAACCTATTAGTTTCCTAATAAGTGGGCTATATTATTAACCATTTGTATCAATTTTAGATAAGTTTTGTAATAAATTCCATCGTTCAAACATCTCACTTCCTTTAGGATATTTGAACATTTCTTTCTTTTGAGCTTTTCTTAAATCAAGAAAACTTTGAATAACTTTACCCATTGGATTAGGTACAGTATCGTGTTTTCTAAACATTGTACCATAGCTAGTTATAATAGGCTCTCTATTCCTTATATAATCTAGCATGGCTAATGCTGTCATATCGACAGTTTTTCCAATATACTTATTTTGTATACTGAGATTAAAATCTTTAAATCTTTTCTGTATAGAAAATTCTACTGCTTTTTCTATATCATTTTTATTCATTAAAGGATATTTAGAATTTAATATTCTAGTCATTGTATCTCTATATTGTACTAATATAGGATGATCTTTTACATTTATTTTATTCATTAATAATTTCCTCTTTTCATTCTTATCAATATATCAGTGCTGCATTATTTGAATGAACCAAATAAGTAGTACCATCTTCAAATGTAATCTGTATCTGATCAGAATTACTATAATCTTTCCAATTTTTAATTTCACCTTCTACTATTTCATCATTAGGTAATTTTATTATAGCTGTATGAAAATGATATTTAGTATCTATAATAGATTGATTACCAATAAAATTATGAATTATTAAATTAACTATAATAAATATTATTATACCTATTAATACAATTAAACCAGAATATTCATATAGAAAAGCTATTATATTTAGAAAATTTATTTTATTAAATTTTTGCTTTATTTTCACTAAAATATATCCTCCTATTTATTTTTAATATAATATTAAGCCCTAAGTGTATTTTTACACTTAGGGCAATTTTTTAATTATTATTTTTGTTTGTCATGCATGATACACAGTTAATAAGTTTCATATTATTAGCCCAAGTTATTACTTTATTCCTAATTTCAACATCAGGAATCTGTTCAATAATAATAGGCTTAAAAACCATAATCATATTAGGAATTCCTTGACCATCGGGATCGAATTTCAATTTATCAAACATTCTACAAGTTTTATATCCAGTTTCAATCATTTCAAACTGAAATCTTTCATCAAAATCTTTCTTGTAGTTATCTCTTGTATTTACATAATGCATATAAGGATAAAATAAAGCTAATCTTTCTTTAAAACTCATTTTATCCCAATTATCAATTAACCATCTCCATCTTTCATAATTCTCATCTCCAGATGAAGAAGATCTATTATTACAATCACAATTACAATCAGGATTTACTTTTACTGTTGATGAAACGGGATTAAAAAATTCACCTTGAGTATCTTTTTCAATATATTTATTTGCAGGCATAATTTTTTATTCCTTATCAGTATCTTCCTCTGCTACATCAGTACAGAAATAAATCCCTTCTTCATCTACGCCAATAATTTCTCTAGCAATCTCCTGATATAAAGTGGATCTAAGTCCATGAATATCACCAAGATTATCTGTAAAATACTGAACAACAGCATTCTTAAATACTACATAACTAATTGGATTAGTAAAAGGTCCTTCAATAGTCTGGATATAAGAGAATGCAGGATTTCCTCTAAAAGCGGCTTCAAACAAATCTGCACGAGTTTTGCTAGTCTTATTTGCAGGAATAACCTGAATAGTAACTGTTACATTACCAAACTCTTTTTCCTGAGGAAGAATCTGCTCAATAGCATTAGCCTTAACTTCTCCATCTACATAAAGTTTAACAATATAATTCTCTTCATCAAATACAACATTAATATCAGGATCTAATCCAAAAAGAGCATTAATCTCTTTATAATAATTAGACCAAGGGGAAGAAAGATTAACTTTAGCCATATATATTTACCTCTCTTTTCTTATGCTTCTACAGTTTCCTTAACCTCTTCTACTACTTCAGTAGTAGGTTCCTCACTAACTTTCTCTTCTACAACTTCTTCAGTAGAAATAGTTTCTCCTGCAGTAGGAGCAAGAGGAGCACCTTCATCAGTAGGAACTACTTCGATAGGAGAATCTTCAGACTTATTATCTTCATTCCAAAGAAAAAGATTAGAATAATCTTCCATAATCTTATCAATAGTAGGATGAAGTTCCTTCTTAAAGGAAGTCTTCAATCTTTCCTGAATATAAAGAATACGGATATTAATTCTATTTCCATTAATGAATCCGCTCTTCTGGGCATTAGCAAGATCCATCATAATATAATTAAACTGAGAAACAGCTTTAGTATCATCCTGAGCAAAACCCTTATTATTAACAAGGTAATCAAGAATCTCTTTCATAGTAATCTTCTGTGCAGGAGCAGTATTATCTGCTGCAACTTCAGAAGCAGCAACAATATTGTTAAGATACTCTGCAACAGCTTCAATCATATCAAGATTCTTTTTCTGTTTTGCAATAATTTCCTGCTTTTTAGCATTCTGTTGATTATTATTTCTATTATTATTACGATTATTAAAATTTCTGTTATTATTGTTTCTATTGTTATTAAAGTTTCTTCTGTTGTTACCATTGTAACTCATATCAAATTTCCTTTCTTGGGTTTTGCCCATATAAATTTAAAAAGTTTTGTAATAAGTAGTAGATACAATAATTATTTTTAATTTACAACTTTTCTATAATAATTAGAATTAGTATTATGTTAAGTGAAATAATAAACGAGCTCAGTTATTTCATTATCAATATTATAATATTTAATCCTAATTAGATTTAACATTCTACATGTAGAAAGGAAAAAATAATTATGGGACTTTATTCTAATAATGAAGATGAGTACTTTGGTCTTGATGAGAATGCTCTTATTGAAGCTTTTCTGATTGATGATCTTACTCATAATTATGGAGAAGATGCTATCCATGAGTTCTGTGCTCCTGGTGGTATTGCTGATGCTCTTCTTGAAGCAAAGGTTCTTTCTAATAAAAGAACTGCAATTCGTCTTGATAAGGCTGCTGATGCTAAGAGACGTATGGTTATTGCAGCTATTATGATGGCAAAAGCTAAGAAAGATCCTATTTATGCCAAGCTTGTCAAGTATCAGCTTCTTCGTAAACAGACTAGACAGAAGATTGTTGATAAGTATGGTGCAAAAGCTAGTAAGGCAGCTATTAAAGGACAGAAAGCTTATGTCAAGGCTATGAGAGGTGTTAATATTTCTAATAATGTTAATTCCTCTATCTCTGATGCTATTACAAAAGATAAGAATCGTTAAAATTTTAAATCCTAATAGGTTTTATAGCCTATTAGGATTTTTAACTTCAATATAATATTATTAGTTTAGGAGATTTAAAATGCATCTACCTGAATTAGGATCATATCCTTTAACATTAAGAGATCATGATATAAGTAATCCCAGACTTGGAGAATTACTTCTTGACTATACAAATTATGAATTATATTATGTAAATAGAAATACTGGTGAAAAAGTATCTATGGCTCAAGATATTTATCAAAGAATATTAAGAGCTAGAATGCAGAATACCAATTTTGTTAGATATGATAATACTAATCATCCTTCTCCTGTAACAGAAAGAAATCTAGCATTAGAGGAAGGTACAGTATCTGGTACTACTGTTAAATTAAGAGAATCTAGATATACATATGCTCAATATAGAGAACCTTTAGAAAGATATACTCTTGTATTAGATGAGAGTATGTATATTTATCCTAAAATTGAAGATAGAGAATACAATACTATATACTTTGTTATTAATTCTGCTACTATAATAAATTAAAAATAATTCCAAGAAGGAATAAAATCCTTCTTGGAATTTATATTATACTCCAATATTAATACCAATTCTATTTTTAAATCTAGTTCCAGCATTCTTCTGAGTATATGGAACTGCAACTTTTCCATATTTAGATTTATAAATTACTTCATTAGTAGATCTCTTAATAATTATTGTACAAGGGCTTCTATCACAAGCAAGTACAGCAGCATTATAATCTGGAGTCTTCTCGATGATATTAGAATTTCTTGTATTTTTTACAATATACATTTCAGAAGGTTTAGGAATAGTCTTTCCATTTTTATCAATAATATTAAGATATATTGCCAATAGATAAGAAAGTTTATCTTTATCAAGATCTACTTTATCAGAAATAATAATATTTTTATCTACTTTATTTGTATACCATACAGAATTAGGGGCATTAATAACTTTATAATTATAATTGCCAAATCCTAAAATCTCTTTTAATTTCTGAGCTTCTGCTATTGTAGGAACAGCAAAATCACAATCATTCATACGTGTAAATACACAAAACATAGTAGATTTATTTTCAATAAGTTTATGAATATCAGAAATAATAGATCCTAATAATACTTCTACTTTTCTGGTATCTACTTTATCAGGTAATTCTCTTCCAGTATTATTATCAAACATATAAATCTTGCCCACAATAATACCTCCTTATCCAATATTAATATATCCATATATCATAGCAGGATCTGGTTTCATATATTTAATACCTTTTACTTTAGTAATCTTAGCTCTTTTATTAAAAGCAGTATTATCATAAAAATAAAAAGTACCAGTTACATACTTATCAGGTTTAGCAGCTTTAGCATCTTTATATACTGCTCTTTTTTCTAAATAAATTTCTAATCCAGCTTTAGGAATAATATCTGGTACTGCTATAGGATCAACACTAGGTTCTACAATCTCAGAATTATCCCATGGATCAAAGAAGAGTTCACCATCATCATTAATATATACTTTATATCCTTGATGATGCATAGCTTCTTTTAAAGCATCTTCATAATTAATGGAAGCACAAATCTGAGTATCTGGTTTTTCCCAATCTAATCTTACTCTATAAATATTTATAGGATTCATAATAATATTCTCTTCTTTTTCTTTTTGAATTTCGATTATTTTTTCTGGTTCTATTTCATTATCCCAAGTATATAATTCATATTTTTCTATAGTATTAATCAATTTATCTTGTATAAATATAGGATTATCATTTAATTTAAATTGATCTTGTATAAATCCTGCTCTAACTAATTTATCAATGCAAGATTTATAATTAAAATCATTAATTATAGCTTGATATTTAATAGGACCATCTTTAAATCTCTTTTTAGTAGCTATATATTCTACATAATCTTCTATAGATTGATTATAGTTATTATAAGCTCTATACAATATAGCCCCTACTTCTTTACATTCACTTCTAGAATTATATATTTTTCCAGAAGTCTTAGAATAGCATTTTCCAAACCATGAATTGTCTATAACCAAATTAAATAAATTTCTTGCAAATGCTGCTTCTCTAGTAGTAGTAAATGAAGATTTTAATATAGAAATCATTGCTATTACTGAGGGACAAATTCTATATTTATTACAACTACTCATGATAGTAGGTTTAATCATTTGTAAATAAATAGATTCTGTATTAGTCATATATAAATTCCTTTTATATAAGATTATAAAGATGTTTTGGAATTACGGTTTTTATAAAGAGATATTATAATAATGGGAGACAGTGTTGCTCCACCATATTATAGAAGGGGTATTTTTGTTATGTGCAGCTTTAGATTTTTCTCTTGTTATCATGGAGAGGATACTACTACATATGGTCAGACATATGATAGAGATCTTTTTCGAGAAAGTCTAGAGCCTAATGATAGAGGAGGTGGTATAGAATCAAGATTCACTCTTGAAGATGATGATCTTGATGATGAAGACGATTATTAAGATTTAAAAGATTTATTGCACATTGACAAATATATTGGGGATAGTAATATTACTATCCCCAATATTATATACCATTTATTTTTACTGCTGAGATTTCTTTTTCTTTTTCTTAAAATGAGGTTTATTAAGAGTAAAATTATTAATATCTTTTGGATAAGAAGAATTATGCTCTTCTTCTGTAGAAATAGTTTCTTCTTCTTCAATTTCTTCTAATTTAATTTCTTCTTCATCTGAAGTTTTTAAAATTGGCTCTTCAGGAATATCAATAGCATTTGATTCTGTAATAACAGTTTCTTCAATTACTTCTTCTTCAGGTTCAAAAATAGGTTCTTCTTCAACAATATGTTCAGGTTCTACTTCTTCAATAGCTTCTTCTTTAACTTTTTCAACTTCAATTACTTCAGGTTCTATTTTAACTTCATCATTTAATACTATGCTAATACTACCTTCTCTATTAATAATAAGATCGCTTTCTTTTTTCTCATCTTTATAGAGTTCGTCTAATTTAGCATAATCCATATTTCTAATAAAATTCCACTTATTATTATTCTCTACTTCAATATCACATTTAGAAAGAATTCTTTTAGCAAAAGCATAAGGTACAGCATGAAATAAAATATAAGCACCTTCTCTTATTACAGATCTCTTATCAATAGAACCACTAGAAATTAATCTCATAAGATTACTTTTATTAGTTCTAACATTTTTTCTATTCATAAAAATACTCATTTTGAATACCTTTCTTTTTTATATAATATTCTTATCTTAAGGTTATTAAGATAAATTCTCCCATAGAGGTCGAGCCCCTCTATGGGAGAAAATGAAGTCAGCTCAATATATTATTAATTACAGATTATTCTGCAACGACTTCTACAGTGCCATTATAAGTCTTTTCAGCCTTATAGCCCTTAGCAATATAATCTTCATTCTCAAGATTATTAAATTTACCACCATAGATAAAGTTCTTGCAATCAGTATCAGGGGTAAGAGTCTTAACAGCTTCCTTAGCAGAGAAAGTACCACCATAAATACCAATAGTAGTATTTTCAGTAGCAACTCCAGTTTCATTAGGATCACCTTCCATGAAGGCAGCACCATTAGCTTTGAATTTACCATCGAGAATCTTAACTTCAATAGGAAGCTTGGTACTATGTTCTGCTACAGAAATACAAATGTTCTGACCAGTAGAACCATTACCATTCTTCTTCTGAGTAGCTTCTCCTTCACCAGTAGAAACATATTCTCCACCTTCAATGGTAAGTTTACCAGCACGAATTTCAACAGAAAGGAAAGATTCAACCTTAGTATTTCCACCAAGGAAATATTCTCCATCACCAGCAAGATAAATGCCATTAGGTTCATCTGCATTATCTGCTCTAGTAATTGCAGTACCATTAAAGTTTAACTTAGTTCCAGTAGAAGTACCATTACTAGCAAATCCATACCAGAATCCATCAAGAACTACATCTTTGCCAATATTAACAGTAGCATTTTTAGTATTGCTATTAGTAAAAATACTAGCATTACCAATAATTCTAATCTTACCATCAATATTAAGGATAGGATTCCAATCATCATAAATATTACTCATAATGAAAACATATCCATTATCCATATCAGATGCTTTGATAGTACCTTCACCAGTAATATTAAGTGTCTTATTCCAGCAATAAATAGGCTGATTACAGGTAAGGCTAGCATTATTCAGATGAATAGTAACATTATCATGTTTATAAGTCTGAATATAATTACTCATTACAGTATTCTTATTAATAGTAATAGTACTACCATCCTGAACTCTCTTAAAAGCATCTTCAAAAGAATCAACAGCAATACCATCTATAGTAATTGGATCAAGAGCAGCTTTATCCTCCTGACCAACAAGAATATCTTCTTTAATTCCAAGACGGTTATCAAACATAAAACTTACATTCATAATAGTAGGTCTCCTTTTTTAGGATCTATATTATTTTTTATTAACCATTATTACCTTCATCAGTAGTATTCTCTTCTTCTGCATTAGTGGGAGTATATTCTGCAGAGACAGAGAGAACCTTAGAAGCAACATCTTCCTGAGACTTGCCCATGTAAATATAATTCACCCCATCAATAAGTTCTTCTTCTTCACCATACATCTTAACTTCAGTATAGCCCTCATTAGTTGCTCCAGACTTATCAAATTTAATAGCAAACCAATAGCCATTCTTATCAATAGCATCAATACCAAGAGAAGCATAATCTTCAATCTTCACCAGTTTACCGGAAAGAATAGCATTATAAATCTGAACCTTATCCTGAACCTTATCAAGGTTCTCAGCATCTTCCTCTTCAGGAATAGAGAAGAAATACTCAAGCTTCTTAACACCAAAGTTAATATCAGCTTCAACAGTAGGCTCTTCGCCAGCAGCGATAAGATCATACTGCTCATAAACATTAGTTTCATCAACAGGATAATACTTATCTTCCTTAACAATAGCAACAAATGCAGTATCAAGAATAGCAATAACCTGTCTTGCAACATTAGCTTCAGCAATATCTACAAAATTATCAGCATTCTTAGTAAGAACCCTATCAACAGCCTTTCTAGTAGGATACTTCGGCTTAACTGCAATATAAATCTTTTCAGCCATGATAATTAAACTCCTTTTTTATATTTAAAATCTTAAATTTAAATATTTTAATCATCAACAAGTTCATTGACATCTACATCAAAGTCAATATCTTTATCATCTCCAATAGCAGCATCAATGACTTCATCATCTTCAAAAGGATTAAATGCAATATCTCTTTCAGCAGCTATAATATCATCTGCATCAACCCCTTCAAGAGAATTATCAATATCATCATCTTCATAACTAATATCGGTATCTACAATATCATCTTCAGATTCATTCTCTTCAACTTCAATATCATCAATAGAATCATCTGAAGCTAAAGCAATATCAATAGCATCTTCAAAGATAGTAGATACATCAATATCATATTCAGGAATAGTCTTATACATTCTCTCTATTCCTCCTTTTAAATATCTTCTAAATCATCATCAAAGAGATCATCTAAATCTTCATCACTAAGATGTACTTCATCATACTTATCATCAAGTAGTTCTTCTACATCTTCAGCTAATTGCATCTCTTCTTTAAGCGAGTTATAATCTTCATTAGTAAATAAATGAACTTCAGTAGATTCTGTTTTAAATCTATCTTCGATTACACCAATAAGAATGTCTTCATCATCACTTACAAGACTATCCATATCTTCTATGGCATCCTGCATTTCGATATCTTCTTCAAAAAGAGTATCTAAACTCTTCATATTATACGATCCTCCTAGGAATATTATTATGAAGTTCCTCTTTAACTTCTATTCTGCTCATTAAATCTTTAATATAAAATTCAAGAACAAATATAAGCATAGGAATAAGAAAATAATTTTCTGTATTATTTTCAGTTTCAGTTATTCTCTCAATAGGAATAATATCTTCTACACCAAGATCAGTATGATTAAAGTATTTAATAATCATATTGTATTTTGTATATTTTGTATCTTGATCGAATAACTGATTTTCTAATATATGCCCAATAACTTGAGGATCAAGAATATCAATAGCAGGAGCAAACATTTCTGATACAGGATCTGGATCATTATAATTTAATTCAAAATAATCTTCATATCTTGTACCAAATATCGTACCTGGATCATCTATATATACAGCAGATGAAGAATGTTTACATGAAGTTAATTCATATTTTTCTCTAGTTTCAAATACTTTCCAAATAGATCTATTATATTTAATATCAAACTCTGGTCTTAATACTGTTTTATGATCAACAAAATCATAATTAGCACTACTGTTTTCTAATAGTTTATGCTTAATTATAAATTCCATCATATAGGGATCATAGAAATAATCAGAGTTCATATTCCATTGACATACCTTATATAAATATACAAAAGTATATGTCTGAACTTTATTATTATAATATAATCCCTTGAATAATTTTTTCATATTCACAGCAGCATCATCTAACTGCTTACCAAGATTATATTTTGTTTTATGTAATACTGAAGCATAATTAGTCCCAATATTACCAGAGATGAATTCAAATTCTTCAACCACTAATTCATATAATTCATGATCACTTAAATGATCAAGTCTATATTCTATTCTAAAATAATTTCCACCGTTTTCAAAAGTATCAGTAGTAACAGAAGTTACTTTAAACTGATATCTTTGATTAATCATATTTATAACAAAATTATCTCCAACATAAGGATGAATAGTATCAGGTAATATAACAGCATCTCCAGTAATTTCAGAAGCTGCTAAGCCATAATCACCATTCTCTAATGTAGTAGCAATTCTGTCAATACCATATAAATAAAAATTATGTATAAGATTAAATCTTAAAGAAGACTCTGGACCATGTTCAGCATATGTCATTTTTAAAGATGGGTCTAATGTTGTTCTTGTAGTATTTATATTATAATAATCTACAGGTGTTCCTTTTTTATCATTAAATAAATAAAATGGGTTTTTTAATAGATCTTTTTGAAGATCTATTACAGACTGGGTCATAGTCTTATGTGTAGTATTAATTAAGCCCACTATAAGGACCTCCACTTTATTAAATTATAATGATGTTTTGGAGGTCTTATTAACTCTTATTCCTATCAAAAAATGATATATAAGCAGCTTGGCTTATAATATCATCTCCAAATGTAGGTAATATTTGTGTTTTTACTATTTCTTCAATTTTATTAATATCATCAATATTAAATAATTTAGTAGAAGAGTGTCTAATAATATTTGCAAGTCTTGTTAAAACATCTTGATCAGTATATCCATCAAAATGTGGTGCTTTTGGCAATTCAGGAATTTTAAACATATCCCAATATTCTAAATCATAATGATAAGAAATCATTCCCGTAGGAGTAGGAAATCCTGTAATAAACATACCATCAAACATTGTTCCATCTTCATGTACTTTAGCTTTCCAAGAATATGGAAGATTTAAAAATAATAATGCAGATAGAATTGTTCTATGTTTATATAAGTCATTGAATGAATGATAAGTATCATTAAGTTCACCTACAGATTCATTAGGATTTTTTTCTTTAAAATCATCTATAGATTTTTGGATATTCTTTAATTGAATATTCATCTTTATTCTCCCCAAAATTTATTTATAATAACTTTATCAATATCCTTATAGTTATTTAATACAAATAACATTATATCTTTCCAATTTTGATACATTTCTTTTAAAAATGTAATCATATTATTACATTCATCTATAATATCCTTAGAATTTTTAATATTTTCTTTAGGAATAATATCTTCTACTAATTTATCCATATCTACAGCTAAAGTATTTTCTAATACAATACCAATTGGATAATTTATTTCATTATAATATGGATAACTATTTCTTATTTCTTCATGTTTCTTTTTCAAATATTCTAATATATTGGAATATTTATTTTCATTAGGACCTTTATCTAAATTATACCAAAATAAAGAATTAAAAGGTCTAATTTCTTTTGTGTTAGGGTTATATTCAAAACAATGATTACAAGAATAAAGTACCATATGTAGATCAATATTATTATTTCTTAATCGTGATTTATATGATTTCATACAAGTTTCTAAACAAATTAAATCTGTTGATTTCATAATTTTACAAGTTCTAAACTCCTCCTTAATAAAAATCTTTAAAAAATAAAATGCTAAACCCAAAGTCTATTATTTATAAGTCCCTTAATCATCAAAGAAGCTCTTTATTTTAGACTCTTGATCAAGAGGTTTAGTCTTTATTATTTTTGAAGAATCATTATCATACATATAATCTTCGGGTTCATAAGTAGTTTCTATAGTATATCTTTTATTAGAAGAATAACTACCAGTATCAGATATAGAATTTCCTACTAATTGAGTAATATATGGAGCTACTAATTGAGAGGCCCATAAATATAAATCACAAGTTTGGATTATATATACAAATTCTTTCCATTTTGTAATGGATCTTATTGTAAAATAAAATTCTTCATTTAGTCCAATATTTACACCATAATCTAAATCATCTTTATCTTTTCCTTCATATAAAGAATGACTAAATTCTATAGTAGAATTCTTCATTGGTCTAGATGTAACTGTAATTATTTCATTAGAGACAATTTGTAGAGTATTATCAGGCTTTAAATAATAAGGATTAAATAAAATATTATCAAATTCTTTTACTTTATCTCTTAAACCTAATATTGCATATACAGGTATAATTATATTTTCTAATTTATATCCAAGGGAACTATTAGAAGGGTAATCTATTCTAAGATAATATGTGAAATTTCTTTTAGCTGTTATAAGAGAAGATTCATTTTTATATTTACTAGAGTTATATCTAAACTCTTCATATATTCTTTTTTTATTATTATCTTTATCTTTAAATCCTAAGTCTACTACTAATTTCAAAGTTACTCCATTGTAAAAATCTATAATAGTATCAATTAATCTTTCATATTGAAATAATATAGCTGCTCTAGCTTCACTCATTTTTATCAAATTCTCCCTATATAAAAATAAAATATAATATTAATGAAAGGTATTAAAGAATATAAAAATCAAAAAAATAAGAGAGGTTAAGTTAACCTCTCTTATTTTTATAACAGTATTATTCAGACATGACTCCGTATATATACTGGAAATCTTGGTTATCTGCATCATAAGATATCCAGAACTTAGAAGCCATAGCTTTGATCTGTGATTCCTCATTAGGAAGGTTGGATCTATAATAGATCTGAACCTTATCATCACAGATAAGTTTGAAATGTGCAATATCCTTAAAATTAGTTATTCTAAATCTACAAACAGGAATATCTGGATTTTTAAAGATATTTGACACATTTACTATGAAACCTTTCCAGTCTCTGAAGCTAATAGACCTTTTGGTTTCTTTGTTATAAGTTATTGACTGTAGATTCCTTAAATCAATGCGATCTATAAAATAGTACTTATCTTTATAGTCGCTTAGAACTTTAGGAAGCTGATCATTATTTGCTTTTCTGTCCTCCTTTGTGAAAGTTCCTTTAATGATTTTTTCCACTAACTGTTTCTGTGAAATGGCCACAAAACAACCATTTCTGATACCAGAATGATTGTCAGATATATGGATAATTCTTAATGTATCTCCATACACTACACATGGATCAATCATTATATATCGACGATCTTTATCAGAGTTACTCCTATTAAAGACAAAAGCCTGTACTAACATAGGATAATACTGATTATTTGAATAAATAACAGAATATCCCAGTTTTCTACAAAAATCAGTAAACTTATATAAGTTTCTGACATTTGCTTCACTTGATTCATTATTTATTCTGATATTCTGATCAGGTTCATCTGGTCTTTTAACAGTTATTTTAGGATATTCTTCTTTCTTCTCATTAGAAGAATCTTTCTTTTCATTAATTTCCTTTTTATCTTTCTTTTCAGGAATATTGATCAGTTCAAATTTTGTATCAATGATATTATTATCTTTTTTATCATCTGATGTATTATTAATAGCTTCTTTTAACTCTTTTGCTGCATCTACTACTTTATCTATGATAGTATTTGCAGTATCTACTACAGCTTTTTCAAATGGAACTTCATCAGAAGATGGAACTGCTCCAGGTTCATTATCATCCATAGGATGATCATCAATGATAAGTCCTTTATTATCTTCTTCAAATACAGCATCAACATCAAATTCTTCAGCTTTACCTGTTGTCTTAGATTCAATATCATTATCTTTAAAATGAGTTGTAAATATAGATTCACATTTCTCATTAAGATAATAATATTTCTTAACAAGTTCGGGTACATCATTCATCATCTCAATATAATGATTCCAAAGAGGAACTAATTCGGGTTTCTTTGGAATTATTCTATTCTGATAATTTTCAGACATGAATTTATCAATGAGATAAGAATGAACAACAATCCAGGCTGCTTCTTTTAAAGGATTCTTTTTTCCTACTTTTGATCCTTTGTTATAAGCAGTTTTAATAGATTTTGATTTTGCTTTATCTATAAATCCATCTACATCACCATAAATCTGTTTATTTGTTATATTGAAGAAACTAGATATATTGAGAAGAGTAGCTTTATCTGTCTTCCCTTTAAATAATTTCTTTACAAGATAATATACTCTACCATCATCCTTGGTAAAATATTTATCATCTTTAAATTCTCCAGAAATAAGTTTATTATAATATTCACTTACCACATTAGGATCTCTATAACCAAATCTTATAATAAGTCCATCAGCATACTTTGGAAATTCATTAGAAGAATTTATTTCTCCTGAAGAATTTCCATTAATTATTTTCTCAAGGTTATGTACCTTATTACCGGTACCTTTAATTGCTTTTACAAATTTGATTTTCATTTTTATTACTATTCCTCCTTTTTTAAAAATACAATTTATATAAGTAAACAGTCCTTTCTTTTGCTTACTCATAATAATAATATCTCATTATAAAAATAAAAAAATAAGTCAGAAGGGATTTAACCCTTCTAACTTATTAATCATTCATTTGTGTACTAAATATAACAACAGGCATTAATTTTTCTTTAGTAAATATTATAGCTTCTCTAGGACCTACTGCATTTATTTCTATTACTTCTTTAAATCTATTTTTAATATGTATTTTAGTCTCCTCTTGTAAGTTATATAAAGTCAAATTATCAATATTCATATTTTTACATTCAGATGCATACTTATTAAATACAGATTTTTTAGAATTATAATAGGATATTAATTGTTTAAATCCTACATCTACAAGTTCTATATATATAGTATTATCATCTCTAGTTCTTCCTAAAGTCTGTCTAGCTAATACTTCTGATTTAAAAGGTTCTGCTAATACTACAGAATATTTTAAATGAGGAATATCTTCACCAGCGCCTGCTGATTTAGTTGTAGTAAGGATATATTTTTTATTCTTTTCTTCTTGTTTATTTTCACTTATAGATGTATATATCCCTATATCATATTCCAATTCTGGATAATTAAATAATATTCTCTGTTTTACTTTTAATATTGCAGAATTTGTTCCTATATAAAATAATGCTCTTCCTCCAGATTTATATATTAATGAAAATATATAATCAAACATTATCCAGAATCTTTCATTTCTCATTAAATAATCAATATATAAAGGATTACTTATTCCATACACTGAAGTTTTACATTTAGTAATATCAGATGGTTTAGGATAAGAATTATACTTTATAGAAATATATTTAGTATGTGCATCTACATCAGGATTAAATAAATCTATAGATGGTACATTTTTCATATATAATTTATAAATCTTATTTTCTGTACTATCTGATCTAGATGGAGTTGCTGTAACATAATAAGTTCTCCATACATCTCTAGCAGCAAAATCTATTAAGCTCATATTAAGAAAATTTTGATGAGCTTCATCAAATACTTTAATACCAATTTTTAAAGTTTTAAACAATTTACCAATAGAATCCCATCCATGAGTAGAAGCGTAACTTTGTAAAGTAGAATGTGTACATAAATACAATGATTTGTCTAATACTGTACTTTTATTTTCCAGTATTCTTGTAATCATTGGACCACCCTCTATTTTTACAATATCAGAATCATCTATAGTAGTATATTCTTTTACTCTTTCTATCCATTGATCAAGTATACCAGTCTGAGCAGTAATTACTATAGTTCTAATTCCTAAGTAACTTATTGCTGCAGATATTACAAATGTTTTTCCTTTACCAGTAAATAGATTTAATGCAAATTGTGATCTACCAGAATTTTTTAAATATTTATCTTTACATAATACAAAATTTAATGCTTCTATTTGTATATCATCTCTAGGTGGTACTTTTAATTTAATAGGTTTTTTATTATAAGCAAAATCGTGATTATGTATTACTGTAGAAGTAAAATCTTCTATATTTATATTAGAAGAAATTTTTCTTTTTACATAATCTACATCTATTCCTCTGGGAAGAAATAATCTTCTAGTCTGTTTATCATAATAAATTCCAATATATTCTTTTTTAAATCTTAATGGATCCCAGTTAGAGAATTTATTAGTTAATGTAGGATAATCTTCCCAATTACAATTATTTATAACTATTGCAGAATTATGTAATATCATTTTATAGTCATCTATAGTTTTCATATTATTTCCTTTAAAAAATATAAGGGAAGATTATTATTCTTCCCTTATATTAAAATTAATCATCACATAAGTCACTAGGTTCTTCATTATTAATAAAATAAATAACATCTTTCAATACATTAGGATCATTATCTTCTTTCATTTTATATTTATCAGAAACCATTTCATTATTCTCTACATAATCTTGAGGTTTCTCCATAAAATATAAATCAAATACAGAAGGTTTTCTCTTTTTAGCAGATAATGGACTAATTAAAGTCTTACCAATTTTTTGATATTCTAGGGTTACTGTAATTGAAGGACTGTTATTTAATGCTGAACCTAAAGTAAGAATCTTATATGGTGCATTTCTTATAGACCAATTAGGCATAGATAAAATATCATCAGGATCTCTCATCTGATTTGATAATATGGTCTCCAAATGGATAGCAGATATATCGATTCCACCTTCCATATTAGCAGTTATAAATTCTTTAACAATTTCATCTTTAGTAAAACTACTTGTATCCTTATCTCTATTAATAATATTTTTAGATCTTTCCAAAGTTCTCTGTAATTCTTTATTTTGAATCTTTACAGTAAATACTACAGGAATAGAACTTAATAACTCAAGAGATATTATATAAAGACCATCTTCATTCTCTTTTACTTTTTTAGATTTTAATAATCTATTAAGATCTTCTGTAAGATAAATATTATCTTCTTCTGATGTATGGAATGTAATAATATTTCCATTAGAATATTTAATATCGAAAGATGGAATATATTCTTCATATTGAATTCCAGCATCTTCAGAATCATCATCTTCATCAGATATAAATTTATTAGAATCAAGAATCATATAATATCCTTCCAATTCAATATCTTCTTGAATAGATATCATATTAAGATTTAATTCAAAAATATCAAAGAATTCTTGATTCCATTTCATCTCTATGACAGAAGATTCCAACAAATGTTTAGCAGATAAAAGCATCTGCGTATATTTAGATGATAATAATTCTGCTGCCATTTTTCCAGGATTTATATCTCTATTAATATAATAAAGATCCCCATAACATTTTCTACAAATTCCGTATCCATGGGCATAAGATGCACATGTAATAGGTGATCTAAATAATAGAGTTTGCCCAATTAAATGAATATCTTTATCTTTATCTAATACATAATCAATTCCATCTGGATTAAATCTATAATATCTTTTATCATATTTAGATAACCAGTTAGAATCTTTAATAAATACTTGAATAAAATTCTTTGTATCACAAGAATAATCTTGATCCGGATTAAAGAAAGTATCAAGATTATTAGTCTCCAATAATCTTGCAAATGCTCCTGATGTACCAACATTCATTTTCTGTAATATTTGTGCTGTTCTTCCTACAGAAGAATCTATAACATAAGATTCAGGATTGGATACTCCACCATTCATAAAAGAATTATTAATAATATAGGGGAATATCCCTCCATGTCCATCAGGTTTAGTACCAATATTTACAGATACTTCTTTAAATTGTTTAGGAGATATAGCTTCTTGTGCAATAAAAGAATCTCTTAAACAATGATCATTATTCTTAATATAGTTAATCTGAGTTTGAGTATACTTCATTCCTACATCTTTTACATCTTCAATAGGAACTCCAGATAAATCTGCATGAATAGATTCATTAAATTCAGGATATTTTATCATTAAATCTAATGTATCTTTAAAATTAACTGTATTGGATAAATACATTGCAAATTCATCTATATATTTAAATTTGTAAATAGTCTCATCAATTAAGTTATTTAGAGTAATAAAATCAACATCTTTAGAATGTTGCTTAATTAGCATATTAAAGTATTCTCTAATAGTACGTTTTGTAATTTGTCTTGTATCTACAAGATGAATTACTGTAATAGGAGTTCCAATATAAATAGGAAATGTAAAGAAAATTAATTGAAAATATAAATCAGGTACAGTTAATTTAACAAAATTTCCATCATCTAAATGAACTCCAATTTTTAATGCTTGTACTTCTGGATCTTCAATACCATCTCTCATGATATTAAGAATTCCATCAAAATAAGAATTATAATTTTTAGTATTTATATCTTTTGTATATAAATCCATATATCCATCTTGTACTAATTTTATAAATGGACCATAATTTTCAAAGTTAGATATCATTTTTATTTCTCCTTATTATTCTCTCTTAAAATAGTTTTCACCTTATAATATAAAGTTTTGTAAATAGTTAATTTTGATACTATATAATCTCCTTTCTCAAAATTATAATATATTTATAAAAAATAATTTAGAATATGAGGAGAGCTAATATTAGCTCTCCTCTTCTTTTATTATGCATCATACCATTCTACTTCAGTAGGTTTATTTTCATAGATAAATCCACATATTTTTCCACTTAAAATATCAACAATTCTAATTCCTGCAATAGGAATATTATTATTTTTAGCATGAAAATATTCTTGTGTACAATAGATAATATCTCCACCTAAAGGATGATAATCTACTTCACATCCTAAGCATAATTCTTTTAAAGCATCAATTAAATTTTGTTTCGTTTTAAATGAAGTCATAACTATCCTCCTATTATTTAAGTTTCATTATCAATAATAATACCAGAAAGACAAGCTTTAAGTACTCTGGCAAATACTTTATAATTATTTCCATAAGGAATAGCAAAATATACATTATTAAAATTATATTCTCCAAATATTAATAATTCTTTAAATATATTTGCTACTTCTTCAGGATTTTGTTTGAATACTCCACAACCAAATGCTCCAAGAATAATAGTTTTTATATTATTATCTTTAGCAATGTCTAATACAAATTTTATTCTTGCATATAAAGCTCTATAATTAACATCATTTGATATATCATGTTTTCTATTATTAGGAGCTGCTACTGTAATTACATTACAGTAGAATTTTTCATTATTATGGATAAATAATATATCTGGAGAATATAAACCTCTATTTATATATGTACTATTTACATCTTTATATCTTTTACATAATAATCTATTTTCTCCATAAAAATCTAAATTAAATCTTCTAAGTACATTATAAAGAATTGATTCATGACATAATGATTCTTCTTGCATCCTACTTCCCTGCAAAAACAATCCACCTGGAAACTTAAAAGATGCAAAATTTAATAATCCAATAGGTTTATCTTCATTTTTTGTTGCAAAATTTATTAAATATGCTGCTGATACAGAATCCATATCTAATAATTGAATATTTTGAATAGTAGATTTATTATTATTATTATTATCATATGATAATTTACCTAAAAAATCAGGATTATATTTTTTAGTATTATTGAAAGAATTTGTAATAATATCTAAATATTCTGTTTCCATTTTATTAAACCAGTTTGATGCTTTATCTGCTAATTCTTTTTTGAAGTTAGGATTATTTGTATTAAATATTACAGGTTTAATATTCATATATTTTCTCCTTTTTTATGTTTTGATAATGATTCATAATTATAATATCTTATTGAATATTTTATTGGAAATATAATTTTTATTTTTAAATAAAAATTATATTTCCAGTTTTATTTTTCGTAGAAAAATAAAAATACTCCCTAAGGTTATTATATTCAGTATGATATTCGGTTAATCTACTTTACCATTAGCATCTATATCATACACGTTAATAATCTTAACGTTGATTTTTAGACCTTGAGGGTCTAAATCAACGTTAATCTTATTAACGTTGAATAGATATTATATTCAACTAATAATCATAATATATATTTTTTTATTATGATTATTATAATTATATCAAGGATATAATAACTAACTATTTTTTATTTTACTATCCCTAAAATTGAGGTTTTTTTACAAAAAATAAAAAAATAATATTAATTATTTCTTTTTAGCTATAATTTTATTTATTTATTTTATCTTATGATATAGGAAATCTATATTCATCTATAAACATATACAATTTTTATATTTATTATATTATTGAAAAAAAAATATTAGAAAATTAAATTTTAGTATGATTTTTGAGGTTTGTGTCCTTTAAAAATTCCTCCATTAATATTAAGATAATAAAGATGATATAACGTAATGGATATGTACTATTATTGTAGTAATATCGTATATATCACCCCAGTGAATTACGAAGCCTTAGCCCTTGGGGGCAGGCTTCTATTCACTGGGGCCCCTTAGTAGCAAATTCAATAATAATCATCTTTATTATTTTCAATTGAAAAAAATTTTAATAGGCCATTTTTTAACACTTTTTTTCCACTTGTTCTCAGATAGTTATTTTAGTATATCTGAGAACGGTATTTTTATAATATTTTTTAAATATATTATTTAATATTTATAAATATTACTTTTATATTAAATAAAAGAGAAGAGCAAATTGCTCTTCTCTATACATTTTTATATTAATTTCCAGTATTAACAGGATAAAATTGCATTCCATTAAGAACATTACTAGGATCTGCAATATTTTCTGTTGTAGGAATATAATCAAGTAATTTATCATGTATTTCAAAAACTGTAATAAGTTTAACATTATCTTTACTATCAAGATCTTGTTCACCAGAATATCTACTATAGGGCTCCCATTCAGCTCTTTCAAAATCATAGACAAATGCTTCACCTGTAGCAGCTTCATTTCTAACAAGATAATAGTCAATGACAATATCATAGAGAATACTTCTAAGTCCACCAAAGTAAGTCTTATAATCAGGTTCAATATCTTGATTTTCGATTTCATAATACTTACCATAGATAGACTTTAATTCATATTCACTATTTTGAAGAGTTTCTATATAAGTTCTCCAAGAATCATAATTACCTTCATCAAGATAATTAGAAATATCTTCATCTCCTTCTATATATTCCATAACAGTTATATTATTAATGCTAGGAATAGTATAAGGAACAGTTTCCCAATATCCATAATTATTAATTTTATTTCCATCAGAATCTCTTATATATTTATCTACATTAATAAGCATTTGATTAATGCTTACATCTTTAATTTCTAAAGGATTTACTTTATATCCATTAATAAATACCATAGTAGTATATTTAGATAATGGATATTTAGTAGGATACTTACTAGTACTTGATAATCTAAGTAAACCATCTCTATCAATAATATCTAACCTATAACTCTCTTTAAGAATCATAGGAATATAGAAGATATCTACATAATCGCCTTCATCTAAGATAGTAGAGAGATAGAGAATTAATTTATCAAAAGGTCTATCTTTATTCATGATAGTAATAGTATATTCAGTTCTATCAATTTTTTTACCATTGATAAAAATCAAATATCTATTAGGATCATGACAATAATTAAACTGTGTAGGAAGTATAATCTTAAATTGCCCATCTTTCTGTTTAAATCTATAGTGTCTAAATTGTCTTTTAGGAACAATCTTAAGATTCTTTCCATAATAATAAGCATTTTCAAAACTAATATTATAATGTCCTTCTTCTTCTATCGATGTATATGTATAGTCAGGAATATACTGTTTTCTATGTTCTACACTATCAGGAACAGTATATACAGCATCAGGACATTCTTCAGACATAATATAACAATCATCTAAATTATATTCTGGGTGAATATATACATCTTCATCAGCAGAATTTACTTTCATATCAAGTACTAGATTATTACATTTTGTAAATATGACCAATTCTATATGATCATCATCCATAATACCAAAGATAGGTACATTAATGGTATTATTAGTATAACTTATATCAATAGAATATTCATATAATTTACTATTTACAAATACCATTACCACATCTTGAATAGGATCAGCATGTCTTCTAGATAAATGAATATATCCTCTATCATCAGAGAGATTTTTATAATCAGAACCAGTATAAGTTTTTATTATAATTGGTTCATCATTTAAGAAAGCTTCTCTCCATAATCTATAGTCATATTTACTAATATAATCAGCAGCATTATTTATATTTGATTCATAATCTACTCCAAATGAATGATCAAAATCAAATTTTTCTATTAATTTATATACTACTGTATTCCATTCTTCGCTATCATATTCTACACTATCTAAAAGATTATTAAGTGTATTAATATCTAAATCTTCTATTCTATCATAAATAGAAGATTTAGATTTAGTATGACTAGTATTATATAATAAAATGGCAGTTCCTAATCCTTCAGTAGTAATAATTTTAAATTTACCAAGAACTCCATTAAATTGATCAGAAAAATATTCCGTAATATTAGTATGCACAAATTTACCTTCATTATCAAATAGAATAATATTATCTAATGAAGGAATAAATCCTACTGGTAAATCATCAAAAGTAATATTACCGGTATAAGAATCAGTAAGCTGTAATTCTTTATAATAGATATTATCATCTAATATTTCTAATCTTACTATAATATCTACAAAGTCAATATTAGTAAGTCTTGTTCTATCTGTACCAAAATAAAAACCTTTTCTATCACTTACTCCAGCAAGAATATCATTATCTTCACCATATCTAATCTGTTTAGATCCAATAGGGAATACTATTATATCAGTATAAAAAGAATAATCTGGACCATAATTATCAATTCTCATATAAGAATAATCATAGTCATGGATAATAGTAATATCAGACCAAGGTATTACTTCACCATTAATAAATAATAAGAATGGCCAAACTTTATCTTCATCTACTAGATCTTTAAGATTTCCTTGAAATACTGTATTTCTAATATTATTATCATAACAGTATGGAATTTCTTTTACAGCATAAATATGAGTATCATCTTCCCAAAGATTATATTTATATCCATCATACCAATAATCAAATTGATAATGCATATAAATATCTTTCTTAATCATTGGGCATAAATTTTTCTGTAACTCTTGAATTCTAGAGTAAGTATGATGTCTTAAAGTTTCAATCCTATCTATGAACTTCTGGTTCATCATGCATTTTCACTCCCTACTCTCAGTAATTCATTTGTAAATGTTGTATAGTTCTTCCCTACTACTTTTTCAATAGTATTTTGCTGGTTAAGATATGCTCCTACATATGTATCTGTAAGCATCTGAGCAAAAGGAACAAAACAATCAAGAGCAAAGAAAGTACTTGGTCCATAAGAGTACATCCATCTTTGAACAAAAGCTTCTGTAGTTAATCTTGCTCTATGTTTAGGAGTCATTTGTCCAGATTCTTGACCTAAGAAAACTTCAGCAAACTTAACTAAGAATTTATCAAAAGTAGTTTCTTTACTAATACAAGAATCAAATATAATATGAATATTATCACATATTCTCTTTTCTTTAATACCAGATATATTCTTAGCTAGATTATAGACATTTTCACCATTATCTCTACCAGCAACACAGATCTGATAATATTCGGCTAATGCAAAGCTCATTCTTTCTTTATTATCTGAGTATGTAATCGGTACTTTTAAATATCCTAATACATAAAGCATGAGATCAACAAAAGCTTCAGTAGAGGATTTCATTAAAGAGCTATTTGAAAGGATAGCTTTAGGAAGATTATAGTAAATAATATATGTCATAGCTGTTACTAAATAAGAAACTAGATAACTAATTTTCTTAATTGTATAAATACCATTATTATATTCTATAACTCCAGTACAATCAATAAATACTTTCTTTTTTCCACCATTTCTTTCTTTAGGATCACTAGAATATATAACTTTAAAAGCTCTAGATACTCCTTTAGGATCAATAAGTAATTCTATTTTATTACTTAATAAAACCTTTACTAATACTGGAGCAATAGATTGTCTTTTTACATCATATACTATATCATTAAAACTTTCATCTTTTTTATTTACTCTATGAGCAGCCAATAGATAATCAAATAGTGGCTTCTCATAATTTGATTTATCATAAAAGCAGGAATCAGAAAGAATTTTCATTTTAATGAATCCTCCACAGAATCAGAATATTATATTAATGTTTTTCTTTACCTATAAATAGCCACTACTGGAAAACACCAGTAGTGGCATTTTGATTACTTAAGAGATAGTAGGCATTGCTTTAGCAATAGCAATCTGATCAAAGTATAATGTAGCTGCATTTCCACCAATAGCAATTACTTTAATCTTAAAAGTTACAGAGCTTTTATAATTACCATAGAAATCTGTAATAAAGTTTATATTTTTATAAGTATTAGCAGTACTAATATCAGTACCTTTAAAAGTTTTAGTCTCTAAAAGAGTTCCTTCAGATTCTTCAATAGTATCATAATAATAACATTCTACTTTAAAAATATTAGCAGAACTTACTACATTAGATTTGATTCTAATATCTACTGCTACTTTTCCAAAAGGAATACCAGAGACAGCAGTCTGGAATAATAACTTATCTGCAGCAGGAGATGCTATCATGATAGCGATACTATTATTAGCAGTAATATCAGTAGTAACTGTTCCTTCAGTAATAGTAACAGAGCCACTGGTAAGATCAGTAGTAGCATCTTCTGAATCTATAATTCTTCCAGCTAAAGACGAGCCAGATTGCGTCTCAGGATAGTAAATATTACCTTCCCAGTCTTCAATTCTAATATTTCTTCTTTCAATATTTCCCATAATTATTTATCTCCCTAAATATTAGTAAGAAACATCATCACCGCTAGCGATAATACCAGTGATCTTCTCACCTTTGACCCATGCAGTTTCATCAATAACAATATCACCAGCAGTAGCAGTACCATCAGTCTGAGAAGCAAGAGATGCAGCTCTAATAATAAATCCATTTGGATAATATCCAGCAGGTACTGTTACAGTACCACCAGCATTAATAGTAGTATCAGCTCCAGATCTTACAGGAATATTACCAGTAACTTGTACTCCATTAACCCAAGCTGTCTTATTAGATAACATATCATCAGCTGTAGCAGTACCAACAGTCTGCTCTGCCAAGGTCTGTGCAGATATTACACCAGTACCAGTATGATATCCTTCATCTATAGTATAAGATTCACCAGCATTAAGAGTTCTAGTTATTGTACCCACGTTAGGCATAGAACCTGTTAATTTAGTACCATTAACCCAAGCAGTCTTAGTAGATAATATATTAGCAGCTACAGCATTAGCAGAAGTCTGAGAAGCAAGAGATGCTGCTGTAATAACACCCGAACCATCATGATAACCAGCAGAAATAGTATGAGTAGCACCACAGTTAAGAGTATCAGATTCAGTCCCAATATTAGGCATAGAACCTGTTAATTTAGTACCATTAACCCAAGCAGTTTTATTATATAAAATATCATCTGCTATAGCAGTACCAGAAGTCTGTCCAGACAAATCAGAAGCTGTAATAGTTCCAGAACCATTATGATAACCAGCAGGAATAGTATATGTACTACCAGCATTTATAGTCTCAACTATAGCTCCTCTATTGGGCATATCACCAGTAATCTTAACACCATTAACCCAAGCTGTCTTTGTATTAAGAATTTCTCCTGCTACAGCAGTAGCTTGTGTCTGTGAAGATAAACTAGCTGCAGTAATTACTCCAGTACCATCATGATATCCAGCAGAAATAATATGAGTTCCACCACAGTTAAGAGTATCAGATTCTGATCCTATATTAGTCATAGAACCATTAACTTCTTGGCCATTAACCCAAGCAGTCTTAGTACTAAGAATATGAGAAGCTGTTGCATTACCAGGAGTTTGTGTAGCAAGATCTACAGCTATTATAGATAATCCATTCTCATAATATGCAGCAGAATATGATACACTTTCTCCGGCATAAAGAGTAGTTCCATTCTCACTAGATACAGGAACTGTACCTATAATCTGTACACCATTAACCCAAGCAGTCTCATTTTCAAATATATTAGCAGCAGTAGCAGTACCAGGAGTTTGTATATCTAATGTATTAGCAGAAATAATTCCAGAACCACTATGATATCCTTGAAGAATATTATAAGTTTCTCCACAGTTAAGAGTTACAGATTCTGTTCCTCTATCGGGCATAGTACCGGTAACTTGTTCACCATTAACCCAAGCTGTTCTATTAATTAAAATATCACTATCAATAGCAGTTCCATGAGTTTGTGAAGATAATGATTCTGAATATACTATACTATTTCCATCATGATATCCAACAGGAATAGTATAAGAATCTCCTGCACTAATAGTAGGTCTAAAAGATTCTATTACAGGAATAGTACCTATAACCTCTTGACCATTAACCCATGCAGTAGTGCCTTCAAGCATATCAGCTGCGGTAGCAGTGCCAGAAGTTTGATCTGTAAGATCTGCAGCAGATATAGTAACTTGAGTATTATGATAACCAACTTCAATAACATAAGTCCCAGCAGCTTGAAGTTCAGTATCAGTATCTGTAATATTTGGCATAGTACCAGTAAGTTTAGTTTTAGGATTAGTAGAATAGAAAGTTTTTCCTATTAATACATTTTCTGCAGCTGCATTACCAGTTAATTCTAATGTACCAGTAAGTTTTTGTCCATCAACCCAAGCAGTTTTAGTTTTAATAATATCACTAGCAACTGCAGTACCTTCTGTTACAGATTCAATAGAAGGGGCTGTAACTTTACCATTACCATTATGATATCCAGCAGGAATAGTATATACTTCTCCAGAGGTTAAACCTTTTACAATAGCTCCTCTGTTTATCATAGTACCGGTTTCTTTAAAATCATAATGGGTAGTATAGAAAGTCTCTCCTGCTAAAACATGAGCAGTTCTTGCATCACCAGTTAATTCTAATGTACCTTCTAATTGAGTAAATGGATCATCAGAATAGAACTTAAGTCCTTTTAATACTTTATCAGCAGTAGCATTACCAGTTAATTCTAATTCACCAGTAATCTGTTGGTGTACATTTGTATTATAAAAAGTTTTTCCTTTTAATACTTGCACAGAGATTGCATCACCAGTCAATTCAATATTACCGGTAATTTTAACTCCATTAACCCAAGCAGTCTTACCACTTACTATATCTTCAGCTGTAGCTGTACCAGGAGTTTGATCTGATACTGTAGTAGCAGTAATTATAGATGTTCCATCATAATAACCAGCAGGAATAGTGTAAGATTCACCGCCATCAAGACTAATATCTTGATTAGAGATTACAGGAATAGTACCTACTATCTCTATTCCATTAACCCATGCAGTAGTACCTTCAAGCATACTAGTAGCAGTAGCAGTTCCTTGAGTCTGATCTGCTATGCTATCTGTATAAATAAAATCTGTTCCTGTATGGAATCCCATAGGAATCATATACTGTTCACCAGGTTCAAGTTTCTTTTCAATATGTGGATTTACAGTCATAGTACCAGTAACTTTAACACCATTAATCCAAGCAGTTTTACCACTATAAATATCGCTATCAATAGCAGTACCTTGAGTTTGAGATGCAAGATTTTTACCAGTAACTTTACCTTCTCCAGAGTGAAAACCCATAGGAATAGTATATACTTCATCACATGCCACTATAGCATTTATATTTTCAATTTTAGGCATAGTACCAGTAACTTTAACACCATTGGCCCAAGCTGTTTTACCAGCAATCAAATCATCTGCTTCCATATTAGCTACAGTTACATTGCCTATTTTTACAACCTCAATAGAAGTTAAGCCATTATAATATCCAGCAGGAATATAAAATACTTCACCGTTTGATAATACTCTAGATTCCTCACCGGAATGATCAATCATAGTACCTTCTACTACAGAATTATATAAAGTAGAATAGAATTTAGCTCCTTCTAATACATTTTCTCTTTCTACAGTAGCTTCAGATAACCATTCTCTTATAGCTTCATCTGTTCTATAAGTACCAACTATTTTTTCTCCATTAACCCATACAGTTTTACCATAAGCAATATCTTCTGCAGTAGCATCACCAGTAGTTTGTGTAGATAAATCAGCAGCTGTTACTATAGAATCACCAGAAGAAAAACCATATGGAATAATATAAGATTCTCCAGGTAATAAAGTCTTATCTACTCTATATAGATAAGGAATATTACCTACAATTCTTTCTCCATTAACCCATGCTACTTTGCTTGATAACAAATCTTCACTAGTAGCATTACCTTCTTGAGCATTAGATCTTACATCTAAAGTACCAACTATTTTTTCACCATTAACCCAAGCAGTTTTACCATAAGCAATATCTTCTTCAGTAGCAGTACCAAAAGTATAATCTGATATTTTTGGTGCTATTATCATTCCAGAACCATTATGATAACCTTCTGGAATTACATAATAAGATAATTCTTCATTTGTACTAGGTTCTAGTGTTTCATGTATATAACCATTATCAGGCATAGTACCAACCAATGGTTCTCTAGTTATAGCATCCTGAAATATATGACCCGATAATACATTATATTCCGTAGCAATAGAACTATTTCTATCAACCTCAGTAGATCTATTTGCTATGTCATTTTCATAGGATAAAATCTCTTTGGCCATATGGGATTAGCTCCTTTTTAAAGCAAAATATTAATATAATGTGCTCAAGAGGCAAGATTCAACTCCATAGTAATATTGTGGCTATTCTATAGGAGGAATATTATGCCATTTACAGATTCTATTAAAATAGTTGATGTTGTTATATCAGATAAAAATTTAATTACAGCATCTCCTATTGATGTTGTATCTGGGAAAGTTTTTATTGGAACTACTTCTCAATTAGAGACAGGAATAATGCCTGTTGCTGAATATACAAGTGATATTACATTACTTTGTGGAGAATCTCATGCTGTTCCTTATGGAAAAATTCCAGAAGGATATACTGTAAGTGCAGCAGGATTATCTGGACAAACTCCTGGAGATGCAACTGCAGAAGAAATTTTAAAAAATAAAGTTGCTTGGGTAAATGGTACTAAAATTACCGGTACTATGCCTAACATAGGTACAGAATCTACTACCCTTAACTGTGGAGAAACTCATACTATATCTGCTGGATATCATGATGGTACTGGAGTTATAACTGCTAGATCTTTATCTGATCAAACTCCTGGAGATGCAACCACAGGAGAAATTTTAATTGGTAAGATTGCTTGGGTAAATGGATCTTCTATTACTGGTACTATGCCTAATATTGGGTCTGTATCACAAGTTCTTCAGGCAGGTGGAGCCTATACTATTCCTGCAGGATATCATGATGGTACTGGAGTTGTAACTGCCAATACATTATCATCTCAAACTTCTGGTACAGCTACAGCTGCAGATATAGTAGATGGTAAGACTGCTTGGGTAAATGGTACTAAGATTACTGGTAATATCACTAAGATTACTTCTTCTACAGAAATTCTTCCTGTTAATGGATCATATACTATTCCTAAGGGCTATCACTCTGGTAATGGAGTTGTAACACAGAATATAGAAACTTTAGGAACTCAAACAGTAGCTTCAGCATTTTCTCCTCAGACTATTCATACTACTGGTAAATATATGACCGGAGATATTATTGTAACTGGTATTAATGCACTCAACTATAAGAGAGTAAATGCTCCTGTTACAGATAGCCAAGATAATTTACTTTCTAATTATGAAATGCCTGTTACTAATAATTCTTATACTGTTCATCTTAATGTAGATAACTGGCATGATAATGCTTCTTTAGATGTATATCATATTGTATTTACTGATCTTATTGATCAGATTAATAATACAATGGATCTTGATACTATTATAATGATAGATTGGGATAATATTGATACGCTTGATTATACTTATACCTTTGGTAATGTAACTATTAGAGCTTTTCTTGAATCAGGTACTAATGCTCATAGTTTTACCATTAGTGGAATTTCTAGTGGTAAGATCACTATTACTGAATTATTTGCTGCAAGACAATTTGGTGATAGTCATGATGTAGATAATGATCCTGAAGAGGAAGAAGGAGAATAATTTTTTATAGGAGGAAATAAATTATGATTAGGCCTCAGTACAATTATACTACTTTAAAAGAATTTGCTGCTTTTCTTAAAACAGCAGATGGTTATCTTGAGAAAGCCAATGGATCTAATTTAGGTGATTTTACTGCAGCCGGTAAAGTAGTTAATGCAGGTAGTGCAAATTATACTGTTTATTGGCAGTGGTATAAAGAACTTGGTTATGGAAATATGCAGGGTAGTGCATATTGTGCATGTGGAGTTTCTACAATGTTTGTTAATGCTTTTGGTCTTGCAAAAGCTAAGAAACTTCTTTGTGGAGATCTCTATGTATATTGTCCTACTGGCTATTCTCAGTTTAAGAGTAAAGGTAGAATTTATACCACTCCTAAACCTTTTGATGTTGTATTTTTCTATAGTGATAGTATGGGAAGATATTCTCACACTGGTATTGTAACAGCAGTTGATAGTAATGGTAAAGGCTATACTACTTGGGAAGCTAATACATCTTCTGGTAATGATGTTGTTATTAGAAATGGTGGAGCTACTTGCTATAAACATTATACCCTTGGTCAAAGAAAAGTAGCATTTGGTAGACCTGATTATGAAGGTAATGGAATTACTACTGGTGGAGCAAATGGTCCTACAATCCAGTCTTCTGATATTGGTACCGATACTAATAAGATCACTTGTACTACTGAAGTGCTCAATGTAAGAGATTATCCTTCTACTGGTGCTGTTATTGATTCTATTAAGAAAGGTGAGAAAGTTACTCCTAGTAAGAAGACTTTTGTAGATGGAAAAGCTTGGTATTATATTGAAGAGAAGAAAGGCTGGGCTTCTGCATCCTACTTTACTGGGTGGATTCTTGAGAAGTCTAATAATAGATGGTGGTACTTACTTGAAGGATATAAGTACTATGTAGATAAGATTGTTAATATTGGTGGAAAAAGATATTTCTTTGATTCCAGTGGATATATGTTTGTAGGAACTTTTCTTATTCAGACTGATAATACTGGAGCTATCATTGAATATAAGAATTCTATGGAAGATAACAAATAATAAAAATTCCCAAGAGAGTAATAAACTCTCTTGGGATTCTATTCTCTATTAATTTTTGATATAAAACCAAATATTTCTTGTACTATAGACCTACTAGCTATATCTTGGGGAATATGTAATACTCCTGTTTTATATATAGATAATGCTGCATTATTTAAACGATTTTTCAATTTATTAATCATCTTTTCATTTTTATCAAAATCATTAAACCATTCAATTATTCTATCATTAAACAAGTGTTTTGGTCTCCTAAATTTAACAACTGTTTCAAATTCTCTGGTTCTAGCATAAGTATCAATTTCTATTTTATCAATAGAATTATCATAAAAATTATTTTCAAAGATTTTTATAGTTTCCTTAGGAGTATTTATAAACATTCCTCCCTTAGGAAAATATAATAAAAAACAATCTTCATTATTATATTCTTCAACTTTATCTTTATAATAAATATTCATATTAATACCTTATATTTTCTAATAATAAATACCTTCTTTTCAAGTCAAGGAGAAATCTAAATCTATTATTATCCACCGTGTCAAAGAAGTCAAGAAAGTGTAAGAAGGTATCTGAATCATAAATATCTTATATTTGGAGGTTTATGTTAGTAATTTGATTATATAAACAAGAGGTCACATAATTCCCCGAAATAGAATTTCTCCTTGACCTTTATTCAAATGTTTTAAGAAAAACTTATTTATAATATATAAGGAGTTTATCCAAGTATGCCAAAAACACCTAAGAAATATATAATTCAAGATTCAATTATGATAGATGAAATCTATCCTATTATAGAAAAACAAGCAAAAGCCGGAAAAATAAATAATGTGAAATCTTGTATTCAAAAATTTATTCAGACTAGGCACAAAGAATTATATGATTATGCTCCTATAGATAGAATTTATTTTAGAAAACAAGATGTAAATGACTTCTTTAAAGCTATAGATGTAAAGCAGAATGATATTACTAATATAATGAAAAATCTTTATTATTATAATAAAGAAGAATTACAGGCTTGTAAAGATGAATTTTCTTTAACTTGTATAATGCTATTAAGATATTTATTAAAAAATAAACAAAATGATAAATCTATAACTGAATTAGTTTATATGTATTTATCTTTCTCTGGTAAATTTTATGCATCTTGTCATGCTACTTGGTTTAGGCATTATACTCCTAAAAGAGAAGTAATGGATTATGTAGTAAACTATATGCTCTCTCAAAAATTTGATTTAGCAAGAACAGGATCAGTTTGGGGAGCTGTAAAAGAATTAACTGTTACATGGATTAATAGCTATAGTGAAGAATTATGCTCTGAAATTACTGATGAAAGAGTTGTTTATTTAATTCATCAATTACATAATAGAATATATGCTTTCTTAAGAAATATTGCTAAATTATATTATGAAGCTTATGAGAAGAAATTATATTTAAATGCTGAAAGTGATAATTATGAAGAAGATAAATATAGAATAGCTCATAATAATTCTACTATAATTAGCAATATTGCTGAAAATACTATGATCTATTTTACTACAACGCAGATAAATATTTCTATTTGTTATAGTTGTGCTGGTAGTGGTGTAGATCCTTATGAATTAAAAGCTATATTTGAAAATATTCTCAATGATAATGATTCTATAAGTGATTTAAGAACTGTAATTATTATTTTATTAGCAGACTTTATTAGAAGATATCCAGAAGAAAAAGAAATTACTGGAGCTAAATTTATTGCACATAGTATTAGTATGAAGCCTAATACTAAAGATAAAGATATTTTACAATTAAAGAATATTATCTTAACTTGGTTAAATAATAGTGCTAGATATAGAAGTATTAAGACACAAGCTACTAAGAATAATTATTATAAAGGATTATTAAGTTATATTGCTATTACTATAAATAGAGCTAATAAATAAAAAATAAAGAGACAGAGAAATCTCTGTCTCTTTTTAATTTGTTATGCATTATTCATAAAATATGATAATGAACTAAAATTAATTCTTTCATTCTCTTTAATAATAACTTGCATATATTTATATAATTCTGAAATTTCTCCATGATAAAATTCAATATTAAATGGAGATATATGATCATGATAAAAAGTCTTATTCTTTTTATCATAAAATTCTATTAAAAGAACAAAATCATTATTATCTTCACTATAAAATTTATCAATATCTGTATTTATAATTCCAATTTCATTAGTATTTATAACTTTTACAATATCTCCATTAGAAAATGGTATGATATAATACTTATATTCTTTCATTAATTCTTTTGGAGTATCATAAATTAAGAAAGATGACTTTATATCAATATCTCCATATTCATTAAAAGCTATATAATAGTCATCATAATAACCACTTTTTCTATATAAAATAGTACTTATTTTTTCTATATAGAATTTTGTTTCATATGATAATGATAATCCATATTTATATAATTCATCATATGAACTAGAATACTTTTCTTCATCAATAATATCTCTACATTTATATGCAGTAAATTTAAAAAGTTCATTTTCTTTTAATATTTTAAAAGAATCTATTGCATTTTGAATATTATTTAAATATGTATCATATATTTTAATACCATCTAAATCATCAGTTAATAGAGTATCATATAATACTTCCTTATATCTTTTAATATCTGATAATAAAGATAAATTATTATATAAAATAGATAATTTTTGTGCTGTAGTAAATCTAAAATTTATTTTTTTTATAAAAATCTTTAATGTCTTTACTTTTTATAAGATCTAATATATTCATTTTTATTCCTTTATTATTTATCTTTAAAAGTTTTCATATCATAATAATCAGATTTAATTATTCTAATTTCATATAATCTGGTTGTGTAAATGCAATTTCTATATCATTATAATCATTCCAAAGACTACATAAATCACTATAAACAGATAAATCTTTAAATATAGAGTCCATATTCATTATATTATTTATATCATTTTTCTGTTCAGCATTTAGATTATATTTTTTAGAATAATAATTAGCAATATCTAATCTAATAATAATGTCATCATTATTTTCTGTAAAAATATGAAATCTTGGAATATCTTTATCAGTATCAATTATACCAATATTACAATTACCAAGTTTTGTAATATTCACTCCATATATAGCATGAGCTATACCAGGAATATTTTTATTAAAAGATGTATGGATATATATACCATCTTTATTAATATATCCATATTTTAACATATCTGTATTATTATCTATCATTATATAGCTCCATTTTTATTTAATTTTGTATAATCTGGTTGTACATTTACTTCTTCTATAGGATTAGGAAATGCATTTTTCCATAATATACATGCAACTTCCCAATTAGTAAACCCTTTATATCTTGATCTTTTATTTTGCATTTTCATCCAATTATTAAATTCTTTGCATTGGTCATTATTCATAATATTAATATGAGATTGACCATGAAGAAAAATAATAAGGTTTATAGATGCAGACACATGTATCAACATTTTTATTCTTTATATGAATATGAGGAATATTTGCTCCTTCTCTTTTCCATATAAATACTTCACATGTGCCAAATCCAAAATCAGGATCTTTTTTTATCTATACTTTCTTCAGTTAATGCATTACTAAAATCAATATATCCTATAAATTCTTTATCAATATTATAAATCATAATAAATATCTCCATATTTCTTTATTAATAATTTCAATAAGTTCAGGCTTCTTTTTTAAACATCTTTCATTAAATAAATCCATATAATATTTAAGATCTAATATGTGTTCTTTTTTAAATTCATCTGGCAGTTTTTCTAAAATAAATATATTATATATAGAATAATTTTTCTTTAATAAATCATATGCTTCATTACATAATATATCCAAATTATATGTTTCTAAATTATCATCATTTTTAAGATATATTATATTTCTTATTAAATATCCAATTATAGTATAATCACCATTATTTAATATTGTATATACTGTATCATAAATTTCATATATACATCTTACATATCTATCATGATTAAAATATTCTTGATCAAGAATAGTTGATACTAAATTATCAATTATTTCTTTATTAACTTCTCCTTTTTCTAATTCATTCTTATATTTATCAACTAATTTTTTAATATCTAATGGATCTTCTATTTTATTAACTTTTATTTTTTCCATATTATATTATCTCCTTTTCAAAATTATAATAGTTATTTGATTTTACTTTTATATTTTAAATTAAATAAAAATAAAGAGATAGAGAAGATCTCTATCTCTTTTAGCTTTAAATACTATTTTTTATTATTTATTTTATCAATAATTTCAGAAGAATATGCATTTAAAATTAACCATTTTCTTATATATTCTTCATTACATATACTTTCAATAGTACAAAAAGTTTTCCAAATATTTATATCTTTAGAAATATCTAATATTCCAGTTTCTCTAATAGCATTTTCTACACCTTTTAAATATGCATCATGTAGAAGATTTGTTGCTTTAGTAAAAGTTGCATTATTTTTATTATTTGGATAATTTTTATATAAAATAGTTTTAATATTTCTAGAACTTGTAATAATACTTTCTATCCAAGATGTACCTTGCTTATATCTTTGATAATACCATTTTAAACAATGGCAAAAGAATATAATAGCAAAAGATTTTGATTTATCAGCGTCTTTAGTTGTATTCTCATCAAGAATTTCTAATTTTTTATTATATAACATCAGATATACCTCCAATAACCATTATCTATAAAATTAATTATTTTATCATCATATGTTCCAAGAACACATACTTTTCTAAAATTATTTATATGAAATTCTTTATTAAAAAGTTTTTCTGGCTGAAATTCTATTGGTTTTACATTTGTTTTTATATATTCTTTATTCTGTTCATATATTAATTTATATGCTTCATTACATATATAATTTATATCATAATTTTTAAAATCAGTATCTGTTTCTAAATAAGATATTTTTTTAAGCATATCTATTATTTTCCAAAAATCTAAATTTCCATAATCATTAAAATATAATATACATAGTATATCAAAATATATAAAATATACAATATCAATATATTTTTTATAAATCCAATCATATATATCAAATATTGTTGATATAGAATTATCTATTATCTCCTGTGTTATATTACCTTTATTTATATCTTCTTTATATTTATCTATAAACTCTTTAATATCTAATGGATCTTCTATTTTATTAACTTTTATTTTTTCCATATTATTCTCCTTTCTTCATTTTTATAATATCTTATTATTTTTTCTTTTTATTTTCACTTTTATATAATGACTCTAAAATTCATAGGAGAATCATTATGATAAATAATAAGCAATATACTATAATATTAGAATATGCTAAAGTATTAAATCTTGAGTATAAACTTCCATTAGATTTTTCTTCATCTCTTACAGATCCTATTAGTGCTGGAAATTCTCTTTGGATAGGAGCTATAAGAAATCATAATATAGATCAAAAGAAATTTAATGATTTTATTAATAAAATTTCTTCTAAAATTATTAATAACAATTATAAAATAACTGTAGATAAAGCTTTAAATATATGGTATGGTATCTAATATGGGCATATTTAATATGGAATATATAACTGAATATACTAAATTAAAGAATATAGAAAAGATAAAAATATTTAGGCTTACTCATACTAATGAAAATAATAAAATAGCTATACCTAGAATACCTGATAACTATTTTGTTAAAAATGGATATGAAGATAATAAAACTCCAAGAGTATGTTTTGCTCCTAGTATAGATAAATGTTTAATGGCATTAAGCAGAAATTGTTCTTTAGAAGAATTTTTTGTTCAAATTCCAGATCCAAATAGTAATTTTAAAATATATAAACCAAGTATAAAAGAAGTACCAGATTCTGGTATAACTGATGAATTATGGATATTAGAAGAAGTAAATCAGATTTGTATTGGAAAAATTAAAGTTATTGGTGATGATGGTAAACCGGGACATAAATTTACATATGGTCCATTTAATAATCCTACAAAATTTAGTGCTGAATTATATGGCTGGAATTGGGAATGGATAGAAAAATATAATTAATGGAGGAACTAATCATGGCTATATTTTATTTAAGTGAATCTAGTATACATAATTATCTTGTTAATGAATCTTCAGATGAATCAGCTATACGTAAAAAAGAAATATCTACTATATTAAAAATTTCTAAAGATGCTATAAAGAAAACTAAAGAAAAATATAAAAATGATTTAAAATATACAACATTTATTTTATATCCAAATACAGATGGTTATTTTATAACAAAAGATAATTATGAAGATTTTACAGATTATTGTGATACAAATAAATTTACTTTTTTAAAATGCGAAACATATACAAATAAAAATAATGAATTATCAGAAAAAGAATTTGCAGAATTTTTAAAGAAAGCATCCGATGCTTTTCATTTTTTAAAAAATATAATTAAAACAAATTCTGCTAAATATATAAGAGGAAAATTTGATTTTGATGAAGGAAAAAATGATTGTATTTTATCATATAAATTATAATAAGATTAATTATATTAATAATTTCTTTAAAAAAATAATAAAAGGAGATTAGTTATGCCTATAATTTCTCCAGAAAAAAGAAAGCAATGCGAAGAGCTTATTTATAGAACTTTTGATGCTATAGATCCTACTGGAGCTAATACAGAATATTATCAAACTTTATTATCTAATATGACAGATAAACAATTTACTGAATTAATATCTGGAAGATTACCTTTCCGTTATCATGTATCTCCTTTTAATAATGAACCTAAAATGCCTGACATTATTAATGCATTTAAAGTACTTAATAAACCTTTAATAGAAAAAGTTAAGTTACCTTATTTAGCAAGAAATAAAGATGGTAAACCTATAGAATCTCAAGAATGTTTAGTAGGCTATATGAATATTAAAAGACTTAAACAAATGCTTACTAAAAAGAATAATACTGCTATTGAGATTGCTAATAGGGATATGAAGACAGGTAGATTATTATCACATGATAAAGGTGGTACAGAATCTAATAAAGAGTTTGAAGGTGCATTAGCTTTAGGATTAGAGAGAACTGTAGAAGAATATGCTAGAATTAAAGCAGCTGCTATGAAAGCAAAGACTGAAGCTTATAGTACTATTAGTGTAAAAGGTGAAGTAAGCTTTAAAGATATTGATACAGAAAAGACTGATAGTATTGCTAAGAATACTATGAATGTTTATTTAATTGGAGCCGGAATTCATAGTAATTTAATAGATGAAGATTATTATAATCCTCATAGTTTAGAAAGAAAAAAGAAAAGAATGGAAAGAGAATATTAGAAAAAATAAAGGAAGGTTCAAACACCTTCCTTTATTTTTCGTATTTTAATAAAAAATACTTTCTTTATATTATATTTATTTTTTAAATATTGTCTAGCTAATATTTTAGCTTTTTTAATTGTTTCAGCTTTAACTATAACTTTTTTAGGATTCCAATCATTAAGACCTAATTCTGCTATAACTTCATATTTACAAGGTGTAACCAATTCTAATTTATTCATTTTAATTTTCCCCTTTTATTTTTTAATCATATTAATATTCTTATTATTATAATATATTTTTATTAAATAAAAAATAATAAAAATGAATCATAAGGGTATGGACAAATAACAAGTATTTGAGTCATACAAAGTACCCACCTCAGTATTATAAATGAATACTTTATATAAAGAAAAGAGAATATTAAAAAAAATAAAGAGGGAGAAATCCCTCTTTATTTTTTATTTTCTTTTTTTATTAGATTTAATTCCTCTTTTTTCAAGTTCAGATAAAATATAATCTGATGCTTTACCTTGTCTTACATCTGCTCTAATATCTCTAAGCCAACCTCCTATACCTCCTTCATTAGTCTTAGGATATCTACCATTCTTTTCATAAAACTTATCCAATTCTATAAATCGCTCTTCTGCAGATCTAATTTTAGAATTTAAACTAATATTTCTTTTTTCAAGTTCAGATAAAACATAATCTGATGCTTTACCTTGTTTTACTCTATTAATAGTATTTAAAAACCACCTTCCTATTTCTCCGTCTTTAGCTCTAGGATATCTATAATTTTCTTTATAGAATTTATCAAATTCTATAAATTGCTCTTCTGCAGATTTATATTTATTATTAGTATTTATTCCTCTTTTTTCAAGTTCAGATAAAATATAATCTGATGCTTTACCATGTTTTATTCTAGTTTTAGTACTTAAAAGCCATTGTCCTATTTTTCCTTCATTCCATTCAGGATATCTACCATTTTCTTTATAGAATTTATCTAATTCTATAAGCTTATCATCTATTATTAAAGAGATTATACTAATATTTCTTTTTTCAAGTTCAGATAAAATATAATCTGATGCTTTACCTTGTCTTGCTTTTACTTTAATCTTTTTAAGCCAACTTCCTATACTTCCATCATTAGTATTTGGATATCTATCATTTTCTTCATAAAACTTATCTAATTCTTTAAACCATTCTTCTATAGATCTACCTCTAATACTAGTACGTATTATATTTAAATTAATATTTCTTTTTTCAAGTTCAGATAAAATATAATCTGATGCTTTACCTTGTCTTGCTTTTACTTTAATATTTTTAAACCATTCTCCTATACTTCCATCTCTTTCTTTAGGATACCTACCATCTTCTTCATAAAACTTATCTAATTCTTTAAACCATTCTTCTATGGATTTACACTTACTACTAAAATTAATTCCTCTTTTTTCAAGTTCAGATAAAATATAATCTGATGCTTTACCTTGTCTTGCTTTTACTTTAATATCTTTAAACCAATTTCCCATACTTTTATCTTTAGTATTAGGATATCTACCATTTTCTTCATAAAACTTATCTAATTCTTTAAACCATTCTTCCATAGATTTAGCTTTAGCATATATAGTATTTAAATTAATATTTCTTTTTTCAAGTTCAGATAAAATATAATCTGATGCTTTACCTTGTCTTGCTTTTACTTTAATATCTATAAACCATTCTCCTATACTTCCATCTCTTTTTTTAGGATACCTACCATTTTCTTCATAAAACTTATCTAATTCTTTAAATCGTTCTTTTGTAGATTTAATTTTAAAATCTAAATTAATTCCTCTTTTTTCAAGTTCAGATAAAATATAATCTGATGCTTTACCTTGTCTTGCTTTTACTTTAATGTCATTAAGCCAATGTCCTATACTTCCTTCATTAGTCTTAGGATACCTACCATTTTTTTCATAAAACTTATCTAATTCTTTAAACCATTCTTCTATAGGCTTTATTTTAATTTTATTAATAAAATTAAATAATTCAATTAATAAATTACTATTTAAAGAATTAAATTTAAGCATAAATAATGATTCACATTCTTTTTCACTAATTCTATTAATTTCTTTTAAATTATTATATAAAGGAATCCAAAAATCTACAATATTAGCAATATTTTTAATATTATTAACAAGATCTATTATTACAGGATTCTGATTATTATATTCTATATAATCAGATGATAATGCCCGTCCAATCTGCTGAAAATATACATTATTACTTTCTGTATATCTACTAAGTATTACACCATCTACACCTTTTATATGAACTCCTTCATTTAACATATTTACACTAAATAATAATTTAAGAGTATCATCATTATTATTTATAAAATTATCTATATTTTCTCTATTCTTTTTTACTGATTTAGTAGAATCAATATCATATACAGATACATTAAAATCTATAAACCATTCGGATAATGCTTCATACTTTACAGATTCTTTATGCTCTATATTTCTACAGAAAATTATATATTTTCCATTTTTTCTTTTAATATTTTCATTTATTACACTTTTAATATTATTAATCTTTTTTTCGATATTTTTCTTAGCATTTTTATAAAGATTTTTGTCATTTTTACAATTATTAAGTATTTCAACAATATTAATTATACCATAAATATAATTTGGTACAGGTAATATACCATTCATAATAGCATCACTTAATGATAAATTTGCTATTATATTATTATTAAAATACTCTTCTGATACATCTCTAGGTGTACCATTTATAGTAATATCAGAATATCTTTTTTCCGTAGCAGATAATCCTATAATAGTTGCATTTGGATTCTGATTGGATAATTTATTAAGAGATGCTGTCCATTTAGGAGCTCCAATATGATGAAATTCATCTGTTATAATATAATCAAAATAATCTTCATAATCATTACAGATATTTTTTAATCCAGCATATGTAGAATATACAATATTAGGATTATCAAGATATTCATCTACATATCTTTTAAACTGATTAAGATTTTCTGTATAAGATGTAATATGAAGAAACTTTTTATCAATATTTTCTTCAATAAATTTAAGTTCAATAAAAGCTTTACCTGTTCCAGTAGGACGTATAATACAAATCTTATTATTTTTATTATTATTTATAAAATTAATAAGTTCATTATAAGCTTCAAGATTATGTTCATAAAGTTCTAATTTCTTTTTCTCTGTATTCATTTCCATTTCTCCTTTTAAATAATATTAATACCATATATTAATATTATAATATTTATTTTTATTTTTTTAAAAATAAATGCTAGGTTCCATATGGAACCTAGCTCTGGAGAAAATAAAAATGAATCATGAGTATGGACAAGAAACAAGTAATTGAACCATACAAAGCACCCACCTCAGCACCATAAATGAGTACTTTATATAACTGTTAAAGTCAAAATCTCACAATATATAGTTATTAAAATTAATTTTTATTATTAAAAGGATCATTATCATTAAATATATTTTTAAAACTAGCTTTAACTTTCCCAGCATTCACATTACAATAAATCATTGTTGTATCTAATTTAGAATGACCTAAAAGTTCTTTAATCTGTTCAATAGGCATACCTTTATCCATAGCATGTGTTGCCATAGTACGTCTGAATCTATGAGGATGTACATTATCAACACCACTTTTGAGACCTAAATCTTTTAAAATAAGTTGTGCTGCTCTTACAGTTAATTTCTTTTTAGGAGAATCTAAATGACTAAACAATGGTTCTTCAGGTTGAGCATTTCTCTGAGTTAAATATATTTTTAACCATTCCATACAAATATTTGATAAATATACTATTCTCTCTTTATGACCTTTACCAAACACAATAATTTCTCCTTCTGAGAAATCAATATCTTGTACTTTTAGGCTTAATGTCTCTGATATTCTACAGCCTGTAGAATAAAGAAATTCTAGAAAAGCTCTATCTCTAGAAGTAGTACAAGCATTTCTTAATGCTTCTATATCTTCTTCTGTAAAAGCTTTTTTAATCTTCTTTTCTACTATAATTTTTTCTATTCTATGGCAAGGATTTCTTTCTATATACTCTTCATTTACAAGAAAATCATAAAATGCTGATAGAAATCTTACCATAGTTTGAGTAGTGCTTGCCTGTAAATTACGTTCTGCAACATATTCAGATAAATAATCTTTTATATCTGCTGTAGTAAGTTCTGTTAGATTTCTATTAGGGTAATAAGCTGCTAATCTACGGGCTTCACCAGTATAATGAACTATAGAAGATTGAGAAAGTCCAACTAATTTTTTATTTTGTATGAATCTGTCTATCAATTCTTCATTTGGTAGAGAGTTTCTAGTAGTTTTAAGAATGATTTCTAAAACATTTTTGAGCTTAGCTAATTGGTATTCATTTAGATCTTGTTCCATTAGTTTTAGAATCATTTCTATATTACTTACCATATTTTATCAAGTTAAATCCTTTCTAAAATCTAAAAACATGTTTTTAAATTATTTAAGGAGGACATAATTATGTCGAAAGTTGTTTTATCAAATGGCTATGAGTTTACTCTTGCAGATAATGGATATACTGGTGATGAAAGCTCTATATCTTTTACTATTATTTGCAATAATAAAACTCTTGAAGAAATTGAATCTGCATTTTCTGGTGTAGATGAATTTGATGTTGTTCTTGGTAAGGGTGATGATACTTCTTATATTGCTAAGTATTATGGCTATACTGCAATTAAAGAAGTTGCTAAGCTTCCTCAGTATAGTAATGGTATTGATCCTGAAACTGGTGAAGAAATTATCAATACTGCATTCATAATTGTCTGCATTAAGAAGAGTATTGATGAAAGACTTGCAGATCTTGAAGAGGTTGTTGATGATATTCTTGCTATTATCTTTGGTGATGAAAAACTTTTCCCTGAAGATGAATCTGAACCTGAGGTTGATCCTAACCAGGAACCCACTGAATAATTTTCATAATTAATATCCGATATACTATATAGATCGATCTTATAAGGAGGATTTTTAATATGTATAATACTCTTCTTAGAATGCGTAGAAAAGGAAATCTTACTGATGCTGAAGTTGATAAAGCTCTTGCAAAAAAGTGGATTACTACTGCTCAGGCAAATTATCTTAAGTCTATTCCTAATGGGAATGCATAATAAATAAGAGTAAAAAAAATATAATTAAGGGTAAGAGGATTAATCCTCTTACCCCCGTTTTTATTCACTAATAATTTCCGCTTTTAAAATTATATCAGATTTAGTATTGATTATTTTTTCTCCTTTACTTATAGAAGAAGCTAAAGTAATATCTTTTACTTTTAATTGCAACTTATTTGCTGTAGTTGTAATTACTAAAGTATCTTTATCTGTAACTCCAAATAATTTATAGATCTTGTCATTCTTACCAAGATCTATTACTCTACTACCAGCTTTATTTCTTTGAGATCTCTCAAATCCACTAGCAAGAAATTTATTTATTTTTCCAGATTCTGTTACCACTAAAATATATTTAGTAGGATTCTTATCTGTATAAATAATACTCATCCCTTCTAATGGACCATGTTTACCTCCCATTCCTAAAGTTCCAATAGTATTTCTCTTCAGTAATGCTATATCTTTAGTAGATATTCTAAGAGCTTTATCGTAACTATATAGAATAAGATCCATATTATCAGAAATAATTTGGACACTTACTATATCATCATCTTGATTTATCTTAGAATATATAATTCCACTTGGAGGTACATTAAGAAAATCTTGTATATCAAGCTTCTTTAGAGTATTATTTTTAGATAGTATAGCAATATAGATTTTCTGTCTGAGCTTAGATAAAGTAATTAATTGAGGTTCATATATAACAGATATAATATCTGCTGTTAAACCTTTCAATACTCCTTTTATATCAATACCAGGATCTGATTTAGATATGATAGGAATCTTATGTATAGGTAATTTAAACACTCTTCCCTTATTATCAAATAAGATTAGATTCTCTAAATTACTTACATTGATAACAAACTTAGGTCTATCTCCTTTAACAATATTTACAGGATCATTTTCCATAAGTTTTCTAACATAGTTATTTTCAGTAATAACTATTTTAAAATTACCTTCTGGAATATTACCTAAGTTGCTTACTTTAATAACTTTGCATATTCTATTCCTACCATATTTCTTTTTAATAGCAATTAATTCTTCTTTTACATCACCTAATATAAGCGTATCATCTGATAATCTATCTTCTAACCATTTTTCTTCTTTAGATAATTTATCAAATTCCTCTTTATATTTGGATAAATATCCTTTAGATAATTGCTTAATTTGAGCATTAATAATATAAGATGCTTGAATATTGGTCAATCCATATTTCTTTATTAATAACTCAATTAATTCATTATCTGTAGATTCTTTTCTTTTCTTAATTAAATCTATAATTTTATCTATATCTTTAGAACCTACAATTTTAATAAATGCATCAAGTCTATGCAATCTTGTCGCCACTACATAATTTCTTGCTGCATATTCTTTAATCTTATTATTTATAGCAAATTGAATAAATAATTTAAGATATTCTTTATAAGATAATCTTACTAATTCTGTTCCTAATACAACTTCAAAATTTACTCTAAAAGATTGTTCACAAGGACTATATTTAAATAAAGCCTCTTTAACAAAATTAACATCAGTACCTTTCTTAAGCTTAATTACAATCCTAACTCCATATTCATTCTTAGATTCATCATTTATGTCTAGTATCTGAGGAAATTTACCATTATTTATCCCTTCTTCTATCTTTGCTACTACATTAGAAGTACCATAAGAAGGAAGAGATGTAATAGTAATATATGGATAATCATTCTTATCATAAGAAACTTCCATAGTAGCTCTAGCTCTATAATTACCCTGACCTTTATTACAGATATTTACCCAATCTGTATCGATAATATCACAAGGTAAACAATGATCTGGAATTAATACTACAGGACTCTTAGGATTATCAATTAATCTTAAAGTAGCATCAATAACTTCATTAATACAATGAGAAGGTAAATCAGCTTTTACTCCAGTACCAATACCACCAAGAATACCATTAATCAATAATAATGGAACTTTTACTGGTAAATACTGAGGTTCATATCCCATATTATTATAAGTAGGATTCCAATCTACTACTTCTTTATTATTAGCAAGAGCTCCACATACACACTCTAATCCAAATTGATTAAGTGCACATTCTGTATATCTTGCTGCTGATGGAGGTCCACCTGCTACAGATCCCCAGCCACCTTGACCATATACTATTGGAGTTTTAATTTCAAAATAATTTACTAAAGTCTTAAATGATGGATAAGAACTACCATGTGGATGATAATTACCCATAACATCACCATCCACTTTTTGAGACTTAATAGTCTTAGGATATATAGCTTTTTCATCATTTAATAAAGTATAAATAATTCTTCTAGTAACAGGTTTTAAACCATCTCTTACATCTGGTAATGCTCTAACTAAGTTAACAGCTAGAGTATATAATGCTAAATCAGATATGTACTGATCATGAGCAATATGTTTAAGTATTTTCTCTGCCATTATAGAAATACCTCTCTTACTTAATAGGAAGAGGAGGAACCATCATCATTCTATCCTTAAAAATTCTAGTCTGGAAAAACTGTTCAATAATATAATCAAGAGTTTCAAAATCAATAAGCTGATAATAAGGAGTTCCATCGGGTTTAAACATAGGAATCACTAAACCATTTTCTACAGTATCAGCTTTAAAATCGATTACTTCTCCATCATCTCTAGTAATCTTAAAATTTTCTGCTACAAAGATATCATGATACCAACCACCTTTAGCTACTTCAACAGTAATATTATGAATAACCCGATTAGGTGCAGCACTAGTAGCAGACTGTTCTTCATTATTGATTTCATTCTTATTTTCTTTTACAACTTTAATATTCTCATTTTCCATAATTTATTTTCTCCTTTATATTATTTAAGAATCTTAATAAGTTTTCCTTCTTCAATAGTACCAATATTTTTCTTAATAAAATTTTCATCAGAGAAATTATCAATATAAATACAGATATCAGAATTACTAGAAGACTTTGTAGCAATAGGATTAAACAGAATATTCCAGAAATCAGCTTTGTAAAGATGTTCTTTTTCAATTCTAATACCATCTAACCCTTCTAGTATAGATCCAGCTTCAGGAATAGCAGATAAAGTTCCTGCAATTACAATAACTAAAGATTCTTTATCATATTCTTTTTTAATATATTCTTTAAGAAGATCTTCAATACTATGTCCTTCTTTAATAGAAGCTTTCATAATAAGATTAATATTTCCTTCATAATCAGAATGATTATAAATATCATAAATAACAGGTCTTACTCTAGTTTCAGGAGTAATACCTTCTTTTTTATAAGTACAAACCTTTAAAGATCCAGAATCTAAATTGATCTTATTCGCATCCATTATTAAGTACTCTCCTTATTATTAAACTTATTCTTAAGATCTTGAATAACGGAGATCTTAGCTTCATTATCATAAAACTTAAGTAATCCATCATTTACAGATACAGGATTTTTGCTATTAATATCTAAACAGTATTCATCTTTCTTTTTAGTAATTAAATCCATAATAATAGGATCTATTTTAGATTCACCCTCATTTTCTTCAAGAGAAGCATTATATTCTTTAAGCATTCCATTTGAATCAATTCTTATATTACCAAAGATTTCTTTATTATCATCAATAATATTCACATTAAAATCAAAGCAATATAGAGGTGAAGTATTATCAGTATTATTTAAGAAATTCAAGTTATATCTAACTTTACCTTTATCTCTCAGAGAAATAGTGATAATGTAATTCTCAGGAGGATTTCCTTCAACAAATATGTTTCTTTTAACTACATCTTTAGCAATTCTAATAATATCAGCATTAAAATCTGTGATAATAAGTTTATCAAATTCTTTTACTTTATATTCTACCAACATTTTTCATTTTCTCCTTTTAGATTAGAGAGGGGCTTATATTAATATATAAGCCCCATATATTTATCAAGTTTATAATATCTAATTTAATTAGTCTTTATAATCCAATTAAATCTCCTCTATCTACAGAACCTATCTTTTGAAGAATCATTTTCTTATTAGAATCATATTGTCTAATAATTTTCATAGTTTCATTAATATCTTCAATAGTATATTGAATTACAGTTCTAGTATTTGGATCCATAGTAGAATCTCTTAACTGCCAGTCATTCATTTCACCAAGACCTTTATATCTATTAATAGATCCTAATGATGCCATAGCAGTAGATACTAATTCATATAATCCTACTTTTTTACCATTCACTTTAAATAGCATATGATTCTGAGACATAGCTCTTCTTATAGGTTCAATTAGAGGTTCACAATCTTTTATAAATCTATCATTATAAAACAGTGTCTCTATTCTATCATTTATTAATCCTTTAATAAATATAGTAGATCCTCTCTTCTCAATATTCTTATTCTCCATAAATCTAAATTCAGATGTAATCCTCTTTCTAAGAGTTTCAAATCTTTCTTTTGCAATATATGAAGTAAGTACTATCTCAAGAAGCATAGGATTTAATTTATATCTTTCAGATATCATAGAAAAATCATAAATATAATCAGAATTCTCTATAAGTAATCTAGAGAATGTACTAGAGTCTATAGCTTTACCTTTAATATCAGTAACAGTATTTTTCTTATAATATTCCTTCTGCATATATCTAACAAAGTCTATTCTCTCTGAAAAATATTGCATTTTATTCTTAGAAGGAATACCATAAAGAGGAGGTACAGCTTTATAAACCTTACCAGATTCAACTAAACCTGGGAACATTTTAAGAAATACTAATAAAAGTAAGTCGCAAATATGTGCGCCATCTGAATCTGCTAGTTAGTACCCTCGATTTCTCGATATTTAATTAGGGCTTAGACTATATTTTACTAGTTATAAAAATAACTAGGATGCTCTTTCCAGATATGTACCAATAATATCTGTACTTCCTATATAGGAATAGTCGTTACATGTTTTTCTTATTAATTTAATTAATAAAAATTTCACACGGTATTACCAGCTATCCATTTCTGGACCTTAGGCTTTCTTAGAGAGCTGCTTCGTCTTTTGTTAGTACATACATATCTCTTTTGGCTTCATGTATTAGTCTTATTCAGCTCTTACCGTTAGCTAGATTATATCTAACCCCCATGGTTTTGGGAAAAGCATCTACGGACGCATTTTTATTCATCCGATAATAACAGAATTCTACCTACTTTTAACTTATTTATGTCAAAATTCTTACCATATCCAGCTCCTAAGATCTGTATAATAGAAGCTATTTCTACATTAGCTGCAATTTTTTGTGGAGTTGCTTGAAATACATTTAATATTTTACCTCTAATAGGAAATACTCCTTGGGTTTTAACATCTCTTGCATTTCTAGCAGTCTCTAATGCTGAATCTCCTTCTACTATAAACAATTCTGTATTTTTATAATCTTTAGAAGTTGGTTTTAAATATTTAGCAGGTAATCCACTAGTTGCAGAAGTTTCATATTTAGCTGTAACTTTAATTTTTTCAGAATCAGTTTTTATTCTAACATTTGCTATATCTTTAATAAATTTACAGCATTTTAATAAATCTTGAGGTTTAGCTTTAGCCCATTCATCTAAAGCATTCATTACTACAGATTTAGCATAAGCTTTATATTCTATATTAGAAAATATTTCTTTAGCTTGTCCTGTAAAAATAGGCTCTAATGCCCAAGCTGATATCATCACTTTTAATCCAGTTTTAACATCACTTGGCATTATTCTAATTTTAACTTTTTCTTTATCTGTTAGAAATGTCTTATTCATATAATTGCAGAACCAAGTACAAATTCCATCTAATACTCCACCAACATGAGTATTTCTATTAGCTTCTGTACTTGTAGGACACATATTAGCATAAGCTGTAATATCTTCCCCACCCAAATCCTGCTGATCAAATGTAAAAGACATTTCAAGTTTCATTTCTCCAGTATCATTATAAATATTAATTGGTGCAATCAGCATAGCTGAACTTTTACCAATAATATTAGTCATGATACCATCTTCATTTACCATTAATTCATGATAAACTTTACCTTTTTTATTAATACTGGTATAATCTATCTTAGTTCCAATAGGTAATAAAGATAAAGTATCTCTTACTAATAAATACACCCTGCCTGGATCTAATGGAGTTTCTCCTAATACAGTATGATCAGGTTCACATTCTACTCTAGTACCTTGAAATAATTCCTTATTAGGTAATAATTCTTGTTTCTTTAATTTACCTTTTTCAAATCTAACATGCATGCATGTACCATCATATCTATAAGACATTACATCAAAATATGCTGATACTGCATTTGTTACTTTAGCACCTATACCATTAGTTCCTGCAGTATAATCTCCTTTTTTACTTTTAGTAAGATTTCGTCCAGTATGTCCTTCTGTATATATCTGAATAATCATATCAAAAGGAATTCCCATACCATTATCTTGTACAGCAAATTTATATGTTCTTTCATCATATAATACTGATACAAAATTACAAGGAGAATCTGGATTAATTACCTGATCAATAGAGTTTTGAAATATCTCTCTAAATCCATTTAGCCATCCTTGATCATGCATAGCTCCAAGATACATACCTATCTTAGCTCTTACTGCATTGATTGTACCTTCTATATGTTTAATTTCATTTTTATAATTATCAATTACTTTAATCTGTTCTTCTGACAAGCCATGTTGTGCTATTTTAGATTTATCTTTTGGCATTTTTATTTATGATTTCCTCCAACGATTTTCTCCAAGTATACTTTCTTCATATCTTTTAATAATATCAATATGAGCTTTCATTTTATAAGGTTTAAAAGTTTCTTCATTCCAATTCATCATTCTTGCTAATTGATTTAAATCAATCATAACATCAGTAAATTCTTGAATTAAATTATAATATGCTTCTTCTTTAGAACACCAAGTAGGTATTCCTTTTCCATTAGCTCTATTATATTTTGATATAGCATGAATTAATTCAGAACATTCTTCTTATAATATAGATAATACATCATCTTTACTCATATTAGTACTGCCAAATAAAATAATCTCTTCATCTAATTGAGTATTTGGATTTCCTAACATAAAATAGAAATCTCCTCTCTAACAAAATATTCTTTCATTTATTAGTTACTAGACAGTAAAATTATAATTTTTCTTTATTTAAAAATTAAATATCCTCAGTCTATTAATTTCAGATTAATTAGAGGTTAATATTGAGGTAAAAACCTATAATATAGTAATTATTAAAAAATATGAAAATATATAGGGGTGGAGATTTACCTCCACCCCTAACTTATTCTAATCTCAAATAATTACTTAATTACTTCTGTTCACTAGAAGCTGTCTGAGCAGGAGTTGCAGGCTGAGAAGTCTGAGCCTGTCCAGTAGGATTCATAGCATTGGGCATATTAGTATTCATATACCCCTGCTGAGGAGCTGCTGCTCCAACAGGATTCATGCTAAATCCCTGCATCTGGGGCTGATAAGCTCCCTGACCTCCATAGATAGGATTGAACTGAGGATTCTGCTGAGCAAATCCAGCATTCATGTTAGGATTGAAACTATACATCTGCTGCTGTCCAGCAGGATTCATAGGCTGCTGAGGAGCTACAGGCTGTCCCTGAGGAGCCATATTAGGCTGCATCATTCCAGGCTGCTGATAATTATATCCATACATCTGCTGCTGAGGAGGAACCATTCCCCAACCAGGCTGAGTCATCATAGCATAGATATTGAACGGATTTACATTATAGCCATTTGCTCCAGGCACGAAACTATCAATACCTTCATATCTCTTGAAATCCTGAACAGCAATATTATACAGAGCAGGAATCTTCTCGATAAACGGAATAATCTGGAAATAATCCAGAGCTGCATTAGGATCGATCGACAGATACATAATCTTAATGGTATTCAGAATATCAAGAATATTATCAGTAGCATTCTTAATTTCTTCAGAAGTAAAGTCCTTAGTATAGAAGTGAGTTCCACAAGTTGTGCAGGTGCAACCACCACTCCCATCAGGATCAGGAACCAGTGTAGGATTACCATTACGATCATAATGATTACACTGACCTTTTGCAAGCTCCTCTTTAGTTACAGAAAGCTTAAACTGAGAAAGTCCCTTCTGAAGAAGTGCATAATCTTCAGCAGGAAGCCAGTTAAGAGTTTTCTTCTGCTGATACTGATTCGGAACCATACCGGGTCCCATAAATACATTACCATACATGTTCATTTTTGTTTCCTCCTTTGAGATTAAAATATGTATATTTTTTGAATCTTAAGTTAATGTGTGAGATTTTAACTTTCGATTCATATTTATAATACATTCTCAAAATCAATTTTAACACTCGATTTTTCGAATGAATTATTTTTATTAATTCCTTCGTATTATTTAGTTAGGTGCTGTTTAAAAATTAATTTAAAATTATACCACTTTTATTCAACAAGTTTATTGTAATACTCAGGAAGTCCTTCAATAGTAGTACTAATAGCAGAACCTTTAAAAGTTCCATAAGAAGAACCAGGTGCTACATTATCTACATTCTGGAAACTTCTAGGACCAACTGCTTTATGTACACTATCTCCCTGAAGTTCTTTAATAATATCATCTTTACTCTTTTCTGTACCAACAGGAGTAAAAGATCTAAGATCATTCTCAATTTCTCCAGATCCAGGAGAAATATAAGTCTTAATATAAGAAATATCATCATAATAAATATGAGTCATAACAAAAGGCTTTTCTCTCTGAGTAATAGAAGGAATCTCATAAGAAGCATTAGAAACATTCTTCTCTACATGAATGAGACAATCCCCACCATCAAAGAGCCAATGACCTTCAATATTACCATATATACTTTTAACATCAAGAAGACCCAATTCAATAGGTCTATCTTTATATTCTTCAAGTTTTGCTAAAACTACACTTTTATTCATAATCAGATTTCTCCTTTAATAACGTTTTTTCATCTGTTTCTTATAAGAATTTAATTCATTTATAAGACTATACAGATTACTAGCATTCTTAGTAGCATTTACATAAGAAAGTCTATTAAAGAGAATGCTATAAACAGCAATATCCTGATTGACAATAGCAATAGACTGAGTGATATCTCTAATAAGAGAATCATCAATTCTAATAAGAATATTATATCTTTCAGGATCATCTGCTAAGTTTGCTCTCTCTATATAGTCATTATAAATATAACCTAAAGAGAACTGTAAAGCTCTATTAATTGCAAGTTTGTTAGAACAATAATTGATTAATGTATCCAAAATTACAGGAAGAATCAGATAAGGGCCAAACTTATCATAGTCAACCTTTCCTGCAATCATATCATCAATAATACGTTCTGCATTCTTACTTACTTCTTCAATAGTAAGCTTTCCAGAGGTAAAATAGTCTTCACCTTTTTGATCAATAATTCTGGTAAACCAGTTATTGATTCTTCTATTAGGTTTATTATCCTTATTGTTATGTAAATCTTCAGGAGTAATAGGCTTAGGAAGCATACTTGCATCCATATTTAATGGAATAGCTTGTACTCCAAATTTATTATCATAATTAGGAACAAAATCAGAGACAAGATTATTAAAATTTAATCCTACAAATTCAGGATCACTTTTATCTGTAGGAATATCTTTTACTAAAGGATTCATATCTAATCCCATAGATTTTACTACTTCATTAGTAGTTCCATTTTCTACTAATTTATTCATAGAAACATTTTCAGCCATTTCGGGCTTAGGAATATTATCAAGCTGATTTACAATAGTATTAAATCCATAAGGTGTTGTATCCTTATTAAGATTAGATGTTACAGGACCATTAAATTTCTTCTCAGAATGATCTGTATTCTCTTCTGTACCATTCTCAATAAGAGTATTAAACTTTGGTCTGATAAGAATCTGACTTCCTAACTGTGAAGGAATAGGCTCTTCCACAATTCCACCAGATGAATTAAATCCATACTCAATGTTATCAAATTCAGTCATTTTATTTTCTCCTTTTTTAATTAAATTTCAAAGATAGTTTTATCTCCAAAAGTAATAGCATCTTCTTTTTCAAAATCATCTATATTAAACATATCATCACCATCTAATACTTTATGATTTTCTTTCATGGCTTTTAAAAATCTAAATACTGTTATAGGAGATACATCATTAAATTTAATATTATCTCTAGCTTCTGTTTTACCATTAATAATAATATCAGCATTAATAGATGATCCACCAATAATAAATGAAGTATTAGGATCAATAGCTTCATATTTAACTAATTCTTTAAGAGTATCATAAGTAGCTTGTCTACCTACTTTAATTTCCCAATGTCGTATAATATCATCTCTAGTACTATTTGTATCATATATTGATAATAATAATAAATAGACTTTTTCGTCAGGATTTTCTCCTTCAAAGCTTACAGCAGGAATAACTGCACCAAGTACAGCATCTTCTTCATCTTCTACACTTCTAATAATATTATTTAATGTATCATCATCTGTAACCACTCTACCATTATTATCCCATATTTGTAGATTTCTTCGATCTTCCATTATTTATTCCTCTTTTTTATTATACCATTCAATTATATTTCCTAAAGCATCACATTTAGTAAATCTAAATTTAGATTTAATTTCAGGATATTTTTCTTTATCTACAAGAGATAAAAACTCTTTTATATCTCTGGCATATGTATCTCCAGATAAAATATTTTTATAAATAATAAAATATTTTACATTTCCTACATTATCACTTGCATTATATGCAATATTAAGAATTTTATATAAATAAAGTGTTATAGGATATTCTTTTCCATCTTCATCTACTTGTTTTAATTCATGCTTAAAATGAATGTAAAAATCTCCAGCATTAATTTCTCTAATATAATTAGTCTGTGTATGAATACCTGATGAATCATTTGTAGTTAAATTCTTAACTTCAACAATATATTTCATAACTTTACTCTCCTTTCATTATTATAATATCTTATAATAATAAATTTTAGAAACTCCAATATTTAGGTTTATGTTTTACATAAATAAGTTTATTTCTAAATCTTGTAATAGCTGTATAATTTAAAGCATTTTGATACCATCCAGGTTGTCCCAAATACTCTTCAAAATATATACCATAATTATATTCTGATCCTTGTGCTAAATGTACAGTAGATGAATAAGCATATTCAAATAATTCTCCTTGTAAGTATGGATCTCTTTTTATAAATTCTCTTTCCTTTTTATTACTTGCATTTATATAATTTCGATTTATAGGTAAATCTATAAATGCATTATTAGATAAGTCGGGCATAAAATCAATTTTTATAGTTTTACCATCATATTTCTCTACTGTAGGTTGAGATAATACAAATCCTGTTAAACCATTTACAAGAGGAATATCGTCTATAAATACTCCCCAATTATTTTTTCTGCATATTACTCTTTCCCCATAATTAGGAGTATCATTGTAAAAATGTAAAATATCTTTTCTTATTCTTCTATTTAAAATATCTCTAGTATCGTTCTTTCCACATAAAATAATATTAGCTTTCATTAAAATATTATTATCTAATTCTGTATCAAATATAACTAATACATCATTACCATATAATCCATAATCTATAGGATACCCATATCTTGCTCTATGAGCAATATGTACAAGAGCAGAATCTCTCTCTTGTCTCATAATCTCAGTTAAATAATGAATTTCCCCATCTACAAAATATCCAGGATCGTCAGCAATAGGTGGTAACTGACCAGGATCTCCAGTAGCAATTACCTTAATTCCTATATCATCAATAAACTTTCTAAACTTTCTTGGAACCATCCAAGCTTCATCTAATATTATAAGTTTAATATTAGAATTAGTAAAATCTTTAGGAATAAATTTCCATTTATAAACTACAGTATTGAATCTTGTATCTATAATATAATTTCCTTCTCCATCAGTATCTTTAACTTGAATAGGAATAAATAATCCAGAATGGCAAGTACATGCATTTGTTAAACCATGTAATCTCATTACCATAGCTGCTTGACCAGTATAGGCCATAGGTAATATTTGATCTTCTCTTAAACCAAGACCATTTACTATTTCTGCAACTAATACACTCTTACCACAACCTGCTTCAGAAGCTATTTGAAATAAAGGATTAGAAGATTTATAATACCACTGTATAGCAGCATCATAAATCTTCTGTTGTCCTTGATTTAAAATGATATTATTCATCATCTATCCATTCTGATTGATCTAAATCATAAGGTCTGAGATTAATATCAGCAAATGTTCCATCTAAGCTAAATACAGCTTCAATAAGACATATTATTTTATTAATATACCAATTTCCTTTATATTCAGATCCATCTTCAAATCTTACATGAAGCATATAATTTCCTGTATCTTTATCTTTATCAAAGAAATAAGTAGAACAAACAGGAAGATTACCCTCTTCACTGGAATCTTCTAAATATCTAGCAAAGAATCTATCCATTAATTTAGTACATCTAGGATCAATTGGATTAAATCTAACATCATCCTTATCTATAAATAAAGCAGAGTTAGAATCTATATTAGCTTTTACAGGATGATTATCAAAGAATATAGTATTTTTAGATTCTTGATAAAATAAAATATTACTACCTTTTTGTATTTCTATACCTAAAGCGATTAATAAATTTCTAGTAATATCTGCTACATCTTTATCATTAAACATTTTTAACCTTCTTTCGATTTACATTATTACACGGCTTATATTAAAACTATATTCTGCAATAGGTACATATAAAGGTGCATTAGTTGAAGCATATGTTGTGCATGTAGAATTATCTATATTATTTTCTTTAGTTTTGTTAACTAAATCATTATTATATATATAATGATGATTTAGATAAGAATATTTTGTAAAATTATTTTCTCTACAAATAGAATTCATTTTATATGTTTTAGAATATGTATAAATTAATGTATGATTTTTAGAACGAATTTTTATATATTCATTAAAATATTCTTTTTTATTATCCATATAATTATTTATAGAAATTTTATCATAATGAATAAGTTCATCAAAATCATCTTCAAATTTTTTGATAATATCATAAATTTCTTTAGGTATACTATCTTTATTAAAAATATCTATGTTAACTTTCATTATTAAACCTCCTCATTAATTAATTCAATATCTTGAATATTTATTGCAAAAGCTTTCATTTTCTTTTTGAAATATTTTTCAGCCATAATTCTAGCTTTCCTTTCTGTATTAGCTTCTACAATACAACTGTTAAAATTATTAGCACACCAATCTAATTCGGCTATTACTTTCCATTTTTTAATACTCATTTGTTTTTTAACCTCTTTTCTTATATTTTCCATATCATTATTATAATATCTTACCGTTTATGATTTTAGTATTCCGAAACTTCTATATAATTATTAAATGGAGATATTAGTATGGATAGTACTGTAATGAAAAGTAATTTTGCTAATAATAAAGCAAATATGCTTGGATTACATTATGTGGAATTAATAAGTGATAAAGTCACTTTTGAAAATAATATTGGTAAATTTGTTATGTCATATTTAACACCTAATGTATCTAAATCTGAATATGATACACAATTACCTAGACAGAGTGCTAGTAATGTTATCAATAGAGACCAATTAAGTTTAGGTGTATCTGCAATCACTACATCAAATTATGTAGAATTAAAAGTACCTAGACATTTATTTTATATTACAAATATTTCAGTTTATCATCCAGGTGGAGATGAATCATCTACTAATAATGCTACTATAACAAGAGTAGAATATTATAAAGGACAAAAATTCTTAGTTTCTAATTTAGCAGGAAATTATGATAATCCAGTTGTTATAGGAGTGATAGAATAATGGCTACATATACAACAATGAAGTCTGATGAAACTATCACTGTTCAAGATTTTATTGCTATGAGAAATTCAGATGAAATTACTTACTATAATTTTTCTATAGTAGAATACTTGAATGGTTATGATATGTTCATCACAAATGTCTTGTATGATTATGAAGAAGAATTAAGGGATTTATCTGTATTTATAAAATTAACAGATGTGGAAAGAATTAGATATAAATATAAGCCATACTTATTTGCTTATGATTTATATGGTACTAGAGAAATGGCTTTTATTATAATGATGCTTAATGGTATTATAGATCCTAAAGAGTTTGATTATAATAAAATAAGAGTATTAAGATATAATGAATTAACTACTATCATTAATAGAATAGGTGCTATTAATGAGGATTATATAAATAAAAATAAATCCAAATTAAAGAAAGACTTTAAAAATAACGATGGAAATAATATCTGGACAGAATAAAAATAAATAGAATATACAGTGGTAGGAATATCCTACCACTGTATTTATTTTTACTCAGCAGTAAACATTTCAACACTATCACCAATAACAATACCATCATCATTCAATATACTAAATACTGCTACAGCATCTGTATTATATTTTAAATTAACTAGTTCTTGTTCCCAGGTTGTCATTTCTTCTGTTGGTATTGGTAATGGTTGTAAATCTAATATTGGTTGTTGAATTTCAAAATTATTATATGGCTGAGGTTGCTGAATCTGAGGTTGTACTTGTAATCCAACAACATTTGAATTATCTATATCTTCTATAGTAATACTATCATCTCTAGCAATATTATTACTTGAAAACATATCCTCATCATCATCTATTCTCCTTGAAGCTGTTTTTACATAATCATTATTATTAATCCTTAAAGGTCCTGCTTCTTTATCAATAAGAGTCCATCTATAAGCAGGATATTGACTATATGCATCCTCAATAAGTTTAAGACCATGATGTTCCATAAATGGTTGAAAGAATAATTCAACATCACATTTAGTTCTTGATTTAATAGAACTAAATCCCATATAATAATTTCCTTTAGAATCAGTTTCTTTATTTAAAATAACACCAATATCACAGTTATCTATCATCAATAATGAATCTGAAACATTATTTACCCCTAGACTTCTGATAATATCTTTTTTATTTTTATTCTCACCAATATTCTTTGCAGCTTCTCTATTTAAGTGGGATATTGTTATAATAGGAATATCTTGAATATTTGCAAATGCTTTAAATTCATTTACTATATTACCTAAATCTAATCTCATATCTTTCGCAGGATCTATAGATCTTATTCTTTTAATATGATCTATAATAATACATATCGGTTCTTTATTTTGAGATTTTACTTTATCTACAAGGGCATATAAATAATTTGTTGACTGAGATAAATTAGGTTGATATTCCATAAATAAATCTACTTCTCTGTGTCCGGAATATGCTTCAAGTGCATTTTTAAATAACATATTGGCTTCATCATATTGAGTATGTTCAGCCATTACTTCACCAGTAATCATAGTAAACATTCTGGACACATTTTCTCTTACAGAGTTTTCCATCGTTAATATTATTACACAAGGTTGTTTGGTTGGATCTTTAGTTTTATACATATAATTATATTTTGAAATCTGCATTGCTATATCCAATACAAAGAATGATTTACCAGTAGCAGCAGTTCCAAAGAATATATATACTCTACCAGATTGAAACCCACCATTTAACATTTGATTCAATCCAGATAACCCTGTTTTTAATATTCTAGATGGACTAGTCTCTTTTGAAAATATATCTCTAAAAGTATTATCAAAAGTATCATCATATAAACTAAATTCTGATTCAATATTTTTACCACTTTCAAATTTATTAAAACCAGAATTTAATTTTTGAATTAAATATTTAATTTCATTTATTGTATTTGCTCTATTAACTCCAGTATTATTATGCAAATCTGTAGCTAATCTTACAATTTCATTAAAATCTCCATCTACAAAATATGTTTCTGATAAGGAACAAGATTCATTATTTATATAAGCTAATTCATCATCAGATATTTCTTCATATCCAGATGTATCTAATAAATCTTCTGCTCCAATACCACCATTTATATATTGTATAATTAAATCTTTATCTTTAAGATGTTTATCAACTCTAGCTTCTAAACCCTTTTTAATAAAATTAATTCTTTTTACTCTTTCAGTATCACTTCCATAATCTGAAATTAATACCTTATCAAATAAATTTTTTACTAATATTAAACTTGACATTTTAATATTAGAATTTCTAGATATAATATATCTACAGTATAAATCCAAAGTTTTTATATCAAATAATTGAGTTAATTTCTCTTTTTTATTTTCAAGATTTTTATAATTAGATGCTCGTCTAATATTCATAATTAAAATACCATCTCTCTTTTATATCAAAAAGTATAAGATAGTTAAGATAAATATAATATTCTATTTACCTCTCTTTTGGAACAAAGTCAGGACTCATTGGGTCCATCATAGACCAAGCTCTTCTAGTAGCTTCATAAGGTACTATAGGATAATACTTAGTAGATCTTAAAGCAAGATTAAAATCATCTTCAAGATTTACATATCCAGTAGGGGGTTTACCCATAGTATCACTATTAAGATGAATATTCAAAGGATAAATATCAATAGAATCTTTTACTTTTTTTACATCTTTTAAATATTTTCTATATCCATTAGCCCAATTAGGTGGCATATTATCAGGTATTCTTAAATAGCCTTTCACATCAGTATTATTATTACCATCTTTATATTCTATAGCAACAAATCTCATATTATTATTTTCCCTTATTATTTAATAATAAATAAAATAATGATAAGAATAATAAGAATTATATTAATGCCCATACTAAGTTTAGTAAATAATTTAGAATAAATCTGAGTAGCTTTAATAGCGGCATTAGTTTCTTTATTATCCTTATCTATAACTTCTGTAATTCTATTAATTTTTTTATTAATATTTTCTACATCATCAGTAAGATTTTCAAAAAGTTGTTTATATGTATTAAAAAGCTCCATATAATTGGGAAAATTGGTAGTATTTTGATTCGGATAATCATCGATAGTATCTGCTTCTCCAGATAAACCATCACTAAAACTAGGAGTATCTGGAATATTTTCCTCATCATCACCAATATGTTTTCCATGTGCATCAACAATATCAGAATCAGATGCATTACCAATACCAGACATATTAAGATTCAAAGTTCCATCGGTGTAAATATTATTATCTGATTCTTCTTGCTGATTATTTGTAGACATTTCTTCATTTGTGCTGACTTCATTTTTAATTTCTTCATTCATTTATATTTCCTCCAATATATATTTTAAATTTGATTGATAAGCAATGATGCAAGTAATATAATGATAGTTATATTAGTAACGCCAATAATAATAGCAACTTTCATAAGAGTATCATAAGCTTTTCTATAGTTTTTAGTAGAAGCTTTTATCTCTTCATCAGCAGTAGTCTTAATTAATTCTGTGATATTTGCAAGTTTACCACCTATAAATTCACAATTATTATGAAGATCAATCATAATATCTTCCATACTTGATTTAAGTTGCCTATTATCATTATCTTTTTTCTCTTCATCTTCAGTAATAGATAATAAATCACCATATGTATTATTCATAATATATACCTCTTATTCTAATTTATCTTAAAAAACATATTGAAAGAAAAGTAGCAAGTAATAATACTCCATATATTTTCATAAAGAAATATACAGTTTTCTTAATATTTCTTATTTCATTAAGAATCTCATCTTTATACTGAGAAGCATACCTAATTTCAATTAATTCCTGTCGATACTGATTATCAAGAACTTCATATAACTTATCATAAGTTCTATCAATATGTATAACAATATCATCAGTATTCTTTCTCAAATTTTTATTAAATCTATCACAATTATTCTTTAACTGTTTATTCAATTTAATTTGTTGTTCAGAGAAAGAGATACATTCATCATATTTATCATTTAACTCTTCAAATTTATCAGTTATAGTATTAGTCATATAACTATTACATGTATCATTTAATTTAATTGTAGAGTATTCTGCCATTTTATCTTCCTCTTTTTTATTCTCTATGAAATACTTATTAGTATTTAAAGTAGTTTTCATCATTTTCATAAATTTAGATTTGGGAGTAAATATACCCATTTGTAATTACCCCTCTCTTAAAATACTTTCAAGTTCCTCTATAGTAAGATACTTTTCATCATTTTTTAGATGATTAACCCACATAACAAATTTCTGTTCATCTGTCAATCTAGGATCTAACAAAAATGAAAATTTTTCATTATCTTCTTTAATCTTTTCTTCTGCCTGTCTAGCTATTTCTCTTTCAGGTGAGAAAAATTCTAAAGTTACGGTATCATCATTTCTAAAAGTATTATTAATAACCATTCTATTAGCAGGAGATAAAAGATTATCAAACTTTACTCTAATATAATCTATACCTTGATTTTGTTTAAGATCTCTGATATAGTTTATAGTATCTATAGGATTATTATTAACTAATTCTGATAAAGTGATAGTTTTATAATTATCAGAAATTATTTCTTCATAGTCAAGGAAATACTTCCTTGACATAGAATTATAAGACATTAATATGAATCCCTTAAAACAGTCATCATCAAATCTCCATCTATAAGGAGACCCGCAATAATAAAAATGATCATAAAAAGTATCAGCTTTATGTATATGACCAGAAATAATAGGTCCTTTACAATTTAAAAAATCTTCTATTGTAAATAATCTTCCTTGTCCTACATTATCTCCATATACAGCACCTTTAATAGTACCATGCATTATACAAAAATCATAAAAATCAGAATGAAATAATATCTTTTGATAATAATCTTCGTCTATACCATATAATTCTGGTATACAAAGAATTCTTATTCCTTTTACCATTTCAAATCTGATATTAGTTACTATTCTAACATCTACATCAGTTCTCTGCATATAGTGATAATATATTTTTAACTGATTAGCATCATGAGAAATAGTACCTTGAAGAATGATTAATGTAGCATTTTTCATTTTAGCAATCTCTACTAATCTAGCTATAAACATAGAAGCATATAAAGTAGCATCAGAAGCTGTCATTACTTTATGATCATAAAGATCTCCATTGATACAGATTAAATCCAATCTAGGCATAACTTCTATCTTCTTTATAAACTGATCTTCTAATATAGAATATTGTTTATATGGGTCCATTACTGGAAAATGTAAATCTGATATATGAGCTGATATGATAGTTGTATTATTAAAAATATAATTATCATATAATAGATTTGGATTAATATTATTTATCATCATCATATTCCTTAATTAAATTTAATGCATCTTTTAATACATCTTTTTTAATAATCATATAGTATAATAAATCTTCTGCACGTTTTTTATAATTATCAAAATGAGTATATATAATTGGAATTAGTAAACCTTCTTCTACTACAGTAGGTTGAGCAGTTACAATTCCACACGTTTTACTAGGAGCTCTAAAATTATCTATAACTTTTACATTTTTATATTCTTTAAATTTTTGTACAAAAGGAGCAGGAATTTCAAAACCAGCTTCTTTTTCAGATTTGCTTATAAGTTTATCCATTATTAATTATCTCCCATCATCTAAATCTTTAACTAAATTAATTGCTTCTTTTATTATAGATTTTTCAATAAGAAGATATGCAATTTTATTATCAAAACCAGAATAGTAAATAAAAGGAACTAATAAACCTTCTTCTACTATCATTGGTTTATAGATATAATTAGAATCTCCATGAGTAAATCTTCTAGTAATATATACCGTTTCATTCTTTACTTCATCTAAATCTTTATAACTTTTGGGATTATCTAACATTTTACATAACCTCTTTCTAATAATTCTAAATAACCATTAATATCATCTCTTTTATATAGTCTTTGCACTTCTTGTAAATATATAGCACTATCTATTGTTTTTTCTTTATAAAATCTATCTGTAGCTTGTTTTAAAGCAGAATCCCAATCTATTTTTATATCTTGTTTCTTCCAAAATTTTTTATTATCAGGAAGACTGGAATATTTTTTAATACTAAAATTTATACTATCTTTAATTCTCTTTTTTATCTTAGTATATTCTGTATTTGTAACAATTAAATTATCTAAACTTTGTTTGGATACTTTCCATGACTTACCATCTTTAAAAGCATATAGAGATCCTTCATCTATTAAACTTAATATAGTTTTTCTACTACAACCTAATTTCTCTAAAGCTTCACTAAAGGTGATAGTTTCCATTTTAACAAACTCTCCTTTTTAAAAAGTAGCATTTTTTATATAAGTATTATCAATATGATTGATAATACTTAAGGTATTCACTCTAAGTTGATACCTTAGATTTGAATATCTTTTACCTTTTTTATCATATTTTGATTTGGATTATTTTTATTTATAGTAATATCATCTAAATAATTTTTTAATACATCTATTATTTTTTCTTTGCATTGTATTTCTACCTTTCTCTGTGAATCATTAGTAATATCAACACTAGATATCTCTAATACTCTTCCAGTTTTAGTATGCATAATTGAAAAAATAATTGAGTTACCTGGTTTTATATCTAATATATATAACTTATCATTTTCTAAATCTGAAAAATAAATAGGAATAAATTTATTTATAATTTGAGTATATGTAGTATCTTTAGTTATAGATATTTTCTCTGAATATACTTCTAACTTATCCCAATACAAGAGAAATATTCTTTCTAAATTAAATAGATAATCTACTGTCCATTTATCATACATAAGATTATCTATCATTTCTATTAATTGTGCTTTTAATTTTTTATATTCTTTTCTTTCTTTAAATTTAAACCATCCAAATGGTTTATTAAATTCATTATATAGATCTCTTACAATATCACAGCATTGTAATATTACATATATATTATTCATTATGGACCCTCATTATATATCACTTAATTTATAAAGAGGTTTTTTTGATAATAAAACCCTACAGGAGATTTTACTCTCCTGTAGTTATTTCTTTAAGAAGTTTATCATATTCTTCTTTAGTAGTCATTCTCATAATAAATCCAGCTGTCAATAACATAAAAGTTTGTAAACAATTATTGAAGAAATTTAAATGAATCTCATTATTCATATCATATTCATAAGTATAGTAACAAGATTTTTCTTTATCTAATCTTAATATCATAGCTTTAGAAATATCTATATTTTTTAACTCTTTTAATAGAAATTTATAAGCTGCTAATTGTAAAGCATAATTATAACTCATATGATTAGAAGTCTTAAAATCAATAAGCCAATATTCACCATCTACCTTTAATAAACAATCACAAGTACCAGCAAAGTATTTATGAACCAGAGCCGCTTCAAGATATATAATTTCTATATTTTTATATTGTTTATGAAGATTTATCCACCAAGAATGAAATCCTGTCATAACAGAAGATACTGTATTTCTAATTTTATCATTAGGAATCTCATTCATAGTATCTAAATCTAAAAAACCTTGTTTAAGATATTTTTCTATAGCAAGATGAGAATAAGTTCCCCTATCTGCAGCATCATTCATAAAAGCTCTATAGGAAATATGTTTAAATCCTAAATTATTAGCCCATTTCATTAAAAAATCTTCATGAAGCATAGCAGATAATATTTCTGTTACTCTAGGAACTCTTTTTCCAATATATTCATATTTAGACTTAGATTGTATTTCAATTTCAGATAATCTATTTAAAATAGATTGCAAATCTTTTTCTTTTATAATCATATTTAATTCCTTATAATATAAAATATTATACTAAAGTATAGTAAATAAAATATTACAGATAGAGAATTCTCTATCTGTAATATCTATCTATTCTTCTAAAATAAATTTTTTATATATTTCTTTAATTTTTTCTTTTGATAAAAATCTAACATATATGGTACGTGATAATTCTTGCTCTTCTGGGATTAATATTCCTTCATCAACAATAATAAATGCACTAAATTCATTAAGTTTATAATTTTTATCATAAGCTCCAATTTTGGTTACTACTGGAATATTTTTATTCTGATCTTTAAACTCTTGTAATGTCATATCATACCTATCTTTTATTATTTTAATAAATTTGTTATAATAAATATAAAAAATAAAATACAGATAGGAAATTATTCCTACCTGTATATAAATAAAATTATTCCTCATCATCTAATTTATCTAAAGCATCATAATCTATAAAAATTCCATATTTAGCTTTTCTTTTATAATTAGCATTTTTAACAAGCTTATCTCTAATTTCCATATATTGAATCTTTAAGGTTATCCACTTTTCTAATTCTCTCTCACTAGTACCAGCTTCTCTTTCTTCTCTGATATAATCTGAAATCAATGCCAAACGAGCATTTATTTGCTTTAAGCAATAGAATATATCCTCTTCACTTTCACTATTTTTAGCTCTGATAATATATTCGTATAAATCATCCTCTATAGCTTGTAAACCTGCATATTTAAGCCCAACAAAGAATCCTCTCTTCTTAGCTTCAGTTATATACAATTTAGTAGACTCAGTATATAAACTTGTATCAATTCTATTAAGAGCATTAATAACAGCATTCATTTTATTAATATATAATACAGAAGCAGTAAGTTTCTTAGCTTTATCTAATAGATGTAATGCAGGAACTCTTTCCTTATCCACATCACTATAGAGCCTTAAGCACCAGTTAAGCATACTTAATCTAGGTTGTCTAGTTATTTCATTTTCACAACCAGGAATTTCTTTATAGAGTTTTTGTATTGCAGATTCAAAATTATCAAGCTCTAAAGAATCAAGAAATGGATCATTTGTAACATCATCAGGTAAATATAAGCAAGATGTAATCTGATTAATTGCATCATATAAACCAAATGCTAAAATGGCTTGGAACTGAATAGAGTCTTTAATAATAATATTTGTTCCTCTATTTGCAAGCCAAGCATCGATCATTTCTCTTACTCTAGTAGCAGGAGAATAATCACAAATTAAATGATAAATATTATACAGCATAATAGCTGCTACATCTTCATTAGTTAAACCATAATCAAATACTTTACTATCAATTTCTACTTCATAAGAATCAAATCTAGCACTATCACCAACAATCATAAGATTATTAATAGTATCAGAAGGAATCTTAGGCATTACAATGCACCCAAAAGGAACTTTGTCTGTATTAATAGTATAGATAAAATTCTCACATTTAGCATCTTTTAAGAAAATAGAATTAAGAGCATCCTTTACTGCAACTAAGTCTTCTTGTCTATGAGAGAAGTTGCGTAAATTATCAATTGCTCTCACTAAAGTTTCTACTCTACTATCCATAATAGTTATCAACCTCTCTTATATTATTCAGAAACATAGTTAGCAATAAATCTTATATTACCATAATCACCATTTTCAATTCTTTCTGGATTCCATTTTACAAATCTATATCCAGATTTTACAGCTTCAGGAGGAGTATATGCTCCATCTTCTATAGTATAAGAAGTTTTAGCAGAAGAAGGAATAGTACCACCATCTGTATCATAACTAATTAAATAGTTTACTGGTATATAAGTTAAGCTATATTCAAGATCTTTACTAGTAATTACAACACTTTGAGTATCAGCATTATAAGCAGTAATATTTTTAGCATATAATGTCTGTCCAGGAATACAAGTAGTGTTAACAGTCTCAATAGTTCTACCAGTAGAAGAAATATAATGAACTACAACTGTCCAAGAATACCAACTAGGAACTCTTCCAGCATCTAATGCAGGAGTATTAGTAAAAGCATCTGTAAAATCAGAAAATACTCCATCAGCCCAATCCTCTACAGCAGATACATCTCCTAATAATCTACAATCTTTAAAGAGATTTGTAATCTTCATATTAGACTTAGTAGTAAATCTAGAGAGATCTTCAATATCTCTAAGAAGTTCAAACCCTTCAAAAGCAGAAGACATATCTTGATTACAGCAAATATTTACTGTACTATAGAAGAATAAAGTTCCATTAGAATACCATGCCTGAATAGGAGTATTAGTACTAGATAAATTAATAGTACTAACATCAGGTCTAGTAGAGGATATCTTAATTGCCATTATAGTAGTCTTATCATATGCTGCACTGATTGTAGAATTTAATGTAGCTCCTGGTAATAAAATAGCATTATCAGACCAATTAGCAGTAAAAGTCATATTACCAGTAAATCCAGGTTTAATAGCATTAGGACTCCATCCAATAAAAGTATAACCTTCTTTATGAGGTACAGGAGGAATATAGTCAGTCTCAATATTATAAGTAGATCTAGGATTATCACTTATATCAAATTCTCCACCATTTAAATTATAAGAAACTGTATAATCAATAGGAGTATATTTGAAAGTAAAATTCTGACCATCTGTAGTTAATATCTGAGGTTCAGGGGTAGTATATCCTTCAATCTGTTTAGGATAAATATATGTATCTCTTCTAGCTACACCACAATATTTACCAATTATAATACTCATATCTTATTCCCCCTCACCATTATCACTACTGTCATCACCAGTAGTGGATTCATAAGTAGAATAATATGATAACAAAGAAGGATCAGATTCATATACATAAAATGCATATAAAGTAATATTTCCTTCAGGAACATATGAACCATCTATAATTAATTGAGCTATTTTATTTGTTGACCAACCAACAAATGTATATCTAGCATCAGTTTTATTAGGTTCATCTGGCAAAGCATTACCAATAGAACTTCCAATTCTGATTTTAATATCTTCAGGTAATTCTAATCCACCAACAGAAATATTAGTATCAAAGTGAATATTATAATAATCTGAACCTGTTAAGTCTATTGTTACATTATATTCACCTTCATCTATAAGATTAAGAATATAAACATCATAAGCTACATAAGACCCATCAGCATTATTAATTGCATATAATCTATCTTCTATAGAATAATTAATAACAGCTCCAGTATCTTCATTAACAAATGTAGCACTCATATTAATAGGAACATAAAAAGCTGCTTTATATCCAGGTCTTATAGTAATCTTTACAGTAGAAGAATCCTCTATCATATTCTGAGCTACAAGAATATACTGATATAGTCTATCTGTAGCAGTAGTATCAATAAGACCATAATAAACATAATTAGCTAAACCAACAGCACCAGATTTTACAGTCTCAGAACTAGTAATTACATAGTACCAATGATTTTCAGGTCTATCTTTAAGTGCTGGTAATGTACTTTCCGTAACAATATGAACAACTACAGAACCATCTTGAATACTTTTAATTTCTTCTTTGATTTGTCCTGTAATAGAAACATAACCAGAACCTTCTTTAACATAAATATCATTCTCTATAAAATCCATTACTAGTTCATGATTTTTATGTTCATCTTTATTCTCGAAATCATCAGGAATAATTGGTACTCTGGCCATGTACTTTTTATTATCAGCCATTGTAGAATATCCTCCACAAATATATTTGGATTATTAATATAAAGTTTTGAGAGAAAAGAAATGTAGAAAAAAAATAAAGAGGCTTAAATGCCTCTTTATTTTTAAGTCCAATCAAAGTAAATATCCATACCTCCATCAGACTTTTCAAATCCATAACAGATATATACGTCAAAATTACTATCAATAATGATAGCCCCAACGCATCCAGGAAAACTGTTCTTGCTTTCATGATACTTCGGGATCGACTTAACATCCAGATCTTCAGGAATACAGCAAATTCCTGAAGATGCATCATACAAGCTATGGCCAAATGTTACATTCACATGCAGGAATCCTGAAATCTCATTATAGAAATCCAGAGTTCCAATTTTTCTGGTCAAAAGACCAGAACTATGACATTCTTCAAGAACATCATAGCCATCCCTATTTCTAATGGCATCATATGACTTACGATGCACATCAGAAATGTTGTTTACAAGAACAATGGGGGTCTTGAGTCCATGCTTATAATTATGAGGCAACGGCTTAAAAATTGCATCATCAGTTACATAGTTACCATATCCTACAAACCCAATATCAATAATTTTCTTCATATTATTTATACCTCCAAAAATTATTATTTACTCTTTCTATTCAAGTTTATATCATATAATTAAAAATATTAACTTTTTAAAATAAAATCACCCAGCAAGAAATATCTTGCTGGGTATATAATTATTTATTCTTTTCTTTATCTTCTTTTTCTTTATTACGTCTCATTACTTCTTGATCAGATTCATTAAGAACATTAAAACCTAATCCAAGATCTCCCTGTTCTGTAATAACTCCAAATTCAAGGTCTTTATTCTTCATAATTTAACCTCCAGTTTATATTAAGATCTAATGATATCATAGATCTTATGCAGTTCTTCAGAATAGTACTTAATCATATCATTAAAAATAACCATAGCTCTTGTATTAAAATCCATAGATGCTGTAGCATTCTTAATTAAATATTTAAATAATTTATCTACTACTTCTTTAGCATCTTTATCTTTACTATACTCAACAGACATCTTCTTATAAGCTGTTTCTAATAACTGGAAATATTGAAGCTGAGCAGTAATATTATTATTAATACTATTAGTAGCAGTATAAATAAATTCAATCCAATCTTTATAAGCCATTAAGACATCTTCTAATCTCTGATTAGTAAACTTAGTAATCTTCATAAAAGGATCACAAGTAAGAACAAATCCATGATATTTCATCATAGATTCATCTACTTCTGCAATAAGATTATCAACCATATTATTGAGAGTTTTAACTTTCTCTTCTGGAGTTGCTTTAGTAGATGAATATCTTATAATTTCATTAAGTCTAGTAATACAAGCATCAGCATTGTATATAAGATTATCAATATATAATTTATATGCAGTACCAGTCTTCTTATCAATCATAACAATAGAATGAACTTCAGCATTGATTCTATCATTTCTATGTCTGAATCTAGCCATCTTATCATTAGCAAGAAGAGCATTTACTTTAGTATAAATATCATTAAGCTCTTTAGATTGAGTAAGAAGCTTCTTAACAGTAAGAGAATATTTACCTTTAAGCCAAGAGATAATTTTAGCAATAACAATACCAATGGCAAAAACTCCCATTGCAATTACACTAAAATCTTCTTTAAGAAGTACTTGATCATAATCTTCACTAAAATTCTCTCTTACAGCAGCTTTCCAATCTTTAGATTCTACTACTGCTTTGATTTTTCTATATTCTTCATTTAATCCTGATTCAGAAAGATTAGTAGTATCAATTGAATTATCAGAATTAAATTTAATTAATCCGGCCATAATAATACCTCTTATATTGTCATTATTAATGGAATAGCTCTATTATTAGCAGATACATAATTCTGTTCAAGATAATCTATAATAGATTCTCTTTTTCCATATTCACTTTCTAGATTGCTCATCTTTAAGTCTATAGTAGAAAATACTGTTTCGAATCCATCCCAGTACTTTAAATTATTTACAAGAAAGCCTGCCACATCAGCTTGAGCTAATTGCTCAAATTTTTCCATTGCTGTTGCAGGAATACTAGTTAAAGAATCAAGATGTTTAAGAAATAGTATAATATTAAATTCACCAATATTAACATCATAATTTCCTGCTGCTACTAATCTTATCTTATTAGGAGCTTCGAATTCTGGAATAATTTGATTAGAAAACATAGAAGCATAGTCTGCTCTTTGTTTCATTCCCATAATATCATCAATAGTATAATTAGCAGCAAGTCCAGCATCTATTGTACCATATCCAAAAGTCTGTGCCAATCCAATTGATCTATTTCCAAATTTAGTCCAGTCAATATCTCCTACTCCTAATATAGATTGAGATCCAACATAGTCTTCATCTATATAGTACCACGGTCCTTTCTTAGGAGCAGTCTGTGGAGTAACTTTGAAAGAAAATCTTCTTGGTACATATCTTGAATATGTTAAAAGAGAATCCTCTTTTATGACAGTTGCCCAAGCATTCTTACCGAACTCCTCTGGTAAATGCTTAGTTAATGGGATTAAACCAAGTCTCCATTCTATTTTGTCAATTAATTTTGACATATTATTCTGATAACCAGCCATATATTATTTCACCAACCCTTTCTTTTGATTGGTAATTTAAATTTTCTTTCGAATAAAGATTTTACCACCATAGCAATCAAGCAATAAACCTGTAAATTTATTCTTAATTAAAGCAGATTTAAAATCATTATAAATAAATCCTCTTACAAAAATAGCAATGCTATTATTATAAGTATCTGATTGTGTAGGTCTAAATATTAATAATTCAGAATCTTGTGCTACTGTAATAAAACATTTAAGAGTTTTAATAGATGTAGTACAAGCAGCATAAGTATCTTTTTTCTCATAATTATAAGATCTAACTATAGGACGTAAAATATTTTTAATACCAACAATTAAATCAGCAGAAAAAATAGGATCAAGATAATAAGAGTAAGGATCATCAGGAATCTCTTCATATTCTTCTAAATTTTCTTCCTTTTCTTCATCTACTGGATTATCTACAAAATTTTGTATAGCTTCTGTAGATATAGAATCAGACTCTTTCTCTTCTGTAGAATTTTCCCAATAATTATTATGCTCATCATTATATTCAGGAGAGTGAGATACAGAATTTACAAGAATATTTGAATTGTCATCATTTTTATTAGAAATTTCTTCTTTATTTAAATTTACAGAGGATACTAATATATCTTCTTTTTCTATATTAGGAATAGTATTTCCCTCTATAGTTTCTATTTTATTATTTGCATTATTTTCTTCCTTCTTATTTAATCCAAATAATCTCTTGAAGAAATCGATAATAAACATAATACACCTCCTAAGGTGGTAATTAACAATATTATTTATAATTTTGAAGCTCTTTAGCAATATAATCTTCAATATTCATCACAATTGTAGATTTACCAGATTCTGTAAGAGCAATTTTATTAGGAGAAATAAGATCTACCATATTAATCTTTGTCATATCAAAAGCTTCTTTAAGTAATTGATAATTAAAAGATTTATTTTTAATTATATCAAAAGCTATAGCAGATTCATTAGTATGCTGAGCTTTCATAGCAGATACTACATCATCATTAGTAAAAGGATAAATAGCAGACTTAGTAGCATCATTAGCATTAGTAAGTTTAAAATTAGAAATAGGAGCATCCATTAAATTTGCAGATTCTGATATTACACCGCACATATATGCACCGGGATTAGATGGATATACCACCGCATCATATGTAATCATTTTTAAATTCTCAACAACTGCTCCTTCAGGGGTAGCTCTTATAGTACCAAGAGCCCTAAGAGAGAATGCAGGTCTAACTCCAATCCTAAGATCTTTATCAAACATCTCTCCATATTCATTATTAGTACCTTGGAAAGATCCCATTACATTATCTCCATCCATCCAAAGATCAAGAAATCTTACACAACAGAGTTTAGGATCAATAGTCTGTTGTACAACAAGATCTCCACTTACAGGATGGGATAAATGTCCTAACATAGTACCAGTACCTAATAATTCTCTTTGTCTAGGAGCATGAATTTCTCTATCAAGATCTTCTGTTCTATAGATTCTTCCATTTCTATTCTTAATACCACCAGTCTGAAGAATACCATAACCAGCAATTCTATCAGGATTATAGAATTTATGATTTTTAATATTAGAAGTGGGAGTAGTATTAATATATTCCATTTGATATCCAGATTCATTTATGATGTAACCAATTTTATTATCAGGCATTTTATTAATCCTCCATATTATTGGATATTGCTTAATTAATAAAAAGTTGAAGAATACAATAATATTGAAAAAAAAATAAAAATAAGAAGAGGATTTCTCCTCTTCTTATATCATATTCCATTCTTTAAATAAAGATTTTATATCTTCATAATTTATAGGTTTTATAAAAACTTTATTAGCACCCATTCTTAATCCATTTTCTATTTCTTCTTTAGTATTAAGAGAGCTTAATATTACAATTTTACTTCTATTATTTTCTTCAATATAATTATCTTTTTCATATTTTCTAATACTCTCTAATGCTTGATATCCACTAGTAATAGGCATTATAATATCCATAAATATGACATCATATTTTTTACCTTTTTTATACAAATCTAAAGTTTTCTTAATAGCTTCAAAACCATTTTTAGCATTATCTATAAATGTAACTTCAGAAAATTGTCTTAATATATTTTCTGTTACCATTCTAGAAATTTCAACATCTTCAACTAATAATATTCTCATATTTTCTAGCCATCCTTATACAGCTATTTAATATTATTATTAATGAGTTTTGATAAAAAATAAAGAGAGCCATTTCTATGTCTCTCTTTATTTAATATAATATATTATTTTATATAATATATTTTAAATATTCATTTTTTAATATATTATATCTATGAAGCACTACTTTACTTTTATTTGTCCAAGATTTAAATTTATTAAAAGTATCAGTTATTTTCTCTTTATTATCGCTACTGAAATATTTATTAATATCAGTACAATATGCTTCAATATTTTTATCTTTAATTTCAAGAGATAATGCTAAAATATAAGAAAAGTTTTTTGCTATACTATTATGATTAAATTTATTTGCTACTCTTAATCGTTTAATAAGAACAGAAATATCATTAATATCATCAACTGTAATATTAACAATTTCTCTATTTATTATACGCATATCAATATCTGTATCATAATTTTCTTTGAGCATAATAATTGCTCTAATAATTTGAATAATATCTTCAGATGACATAAGACTTTTCTCTGACATAAATGTTTTAAAAAATTCTTCATTTTCATCACAAAGATTTGTAAGAGCTTCTAACATTTCTGGATTATTTATATATGATAAAAGTCTAGTTTCATCAATAGCACCAAATCCTGTACCATTATTTATTCTTTTAAAAAGATTACAGATATCATCCTCAGATAATCTATTATATGTAATATAAATTACTAAATTATGACGAATATTACGTTTTAATTTTTCTGGTAAATCTTTAAAATACATATTTCTTAAATAAATTTCTTTCTTTTCTTTTGCTTTTCCATATGTATATTCTACAGATAAATCACTAGTAGCAGGAAAGCAAAATTCATTATTACAAAATTTTAATATAGTACTTAATCTCTGTTTTCCATCTATAATATAATCTATATCATTTACAGTTACAGCAAATAACATATATGGAATAAAACCTATAATTAATGAATGAATAAATAAACACATTTGATCAAGTGTCCAAATGAATCTTCTTTGGATAGGAATATCTAAAGATATATTTTCTTCTTCTACACCACTCAATATATCTTCAATATTTCTGGTAACATCTTTACTATAATACTTTTTAACCTTCATTTCTATTTCTCCTTTTAAATAAAAATATTTTTACAGTTTCATTATTATAATATCTTTTTTATTTTTGTAAAAAATAAATGAAGAGGATAAATTATCCTCTTCATTTTATTAATTTTTTATAAGCTATATCTAAATCCTGATAAGTAATACGATATTTAGCTAAAAATTCATCATATTTCTTTTCGGGTAATTTTAATATATCTTCTATTAGTTTTATACTGGATAATTTAGTAGAATTAGGTGCAGATATACAATCAACCTTTATGAGATCGGGATCTATTCTATATTTAATTTCAAATTCATCATATTCATCCTGAGTCATTTCTACAAAACTACATCCTGCTGAAGGAAGAAGTTCAAAACTTGTTCCTTTTTTACGATATGGCTGTGTTCCTTTATAAGTAAAACCAATTCCATAAGTATAATATAATTCAGGATATGAATCATAATTATATTTATATGCAGGTTTATCAATTAAATCTAATCTTGGAGCCATTATTTTATAATAACCACTATGTTTTCTTTTATATTCTATTTCTTTTTGTTTTTTCTTTTTATGTTTTTCAATAGCATCTATTATTAATAATGATATTATAAATGCATGTCCTAAAACAAAAATACTTATTATAAAAATCATTATCATATCAATAATAAAATGTATCATTCATATATATTCCTTTTTATTACTTTCAAATATTTTGTATAAACAAAATATTCTCCACAATCTACCCAGACTTTTATCCATCCAGTTTCTGGATATTCCTCTATAATAATATCTACTGGTTCATTTTCTGGAATAGATGTATAAATATCATATTTTACTCCAGGACCTTTTCTCACATTAAGTTCAGTTGTAGTTATAACTTGATATGTATTATATAAATCTTCAGAAAATGGCTGAGAATATAAAGTATATAGAGGAACAATTTCTTCTATATTTTCTTTTTGACTTATATGAGAATTACCTATATAAGAATCCTCTGCTGTTATAAGAGGAGGATTGCAGAGAATTTCTTCAGCTTTTACTACATCACAATAGTAATACATTAAAGCATATATCAAAAAAGATATTGCAAAGAATCTAAATATTTTCTCTTTATTCATATAATAAACTCCTTATTTTATCAATTCAATCCTAATAAAGAATTAGATAAATTATCAAAAGAACTATTATTATCGATCTGTAAATTATCAATAGGCTTTGCTAATAAAGTTTCTAATTCTTCTTTAGCAACATTTAAAAATGCCTGAGAAAATTCACTGTCATTAAGCAATTTATCTTTAAATCCTTTCTGAGTAAATCTCATATCAGGATATCCTCTAAGACTACAATATGCTCCTTTCATCTCTATAGCCCCATTTGACTTAAGAAACATAAATAATGAAAGCATATTATCAAATCCATTATCATATGTAAATACCATAGGGATAGATCTACCAGAAGCATTTGTTCTAGATTTAATATAAGTAAAATCTACTATCTTTCCTGACACTCCAAGATCTTTCTCAGGTTTAAGTACTGCACCATCATCTACTCTTATCATATTATTTGCTAAATATAATGCTGCTTTACCACCAGGCAATGTTTCATTCTGTTTTAAATAACCTACCTGTGATTTAGTATGTGTAAAAGCATTAATTTCAATCTTATCATTAATATGATTAATTACAAATAATATAATATTTGCTGCTTTAAGTTTAGGAACTATTCTTTTGAATACTGCTGTATTAGTTTTAGCTGCAGCAGTAGTACTCATCTGTCCAGATAACTCTTCTTCTTCAGTAATCTTTTCAGGAGTTAACATAGCAAGAGAATCAAGAATATATACAGTAGGGATTAATTTATAAATTTCTTTTCCCTTAGAATCTAAAATACCTGTGTTATATTCATACTCATCTCTATGATTTAATTTCTCATCAGAAATCATAGCAATTCTTTTATAAAAATTCTCTGCACTAACGGAACTATTTCTATATATAATTCTATTATCCATTTCTTCTAATGTAAATCTAGTAAGAATCTGTCTTCTTGCTATATTAGAACCACCTTCAATATCATCATAAAACATAACTGCATTTGGAAATTTTCTAATAATATTCGCAGCTATTTGCAACGCAATGGTAGTCTTGCCCGACGACGGCCTTCCGATGAATGTGGTACTGGAACCATCTACAAAACCTACAGCATTATAAAAATATTCTTCATTATTAGGTTTCTTAACAAAAGCTTTATAACCATTTAAAAAATCTAATGTAAGAAATCCTGTAGAATATAAAATATCTGAATCTGCTTCATTCATTCTTGGATCTTTTTCTTTTGCAATTAAAGCTCTAAATCTATCAGCTAGTAATCCCATATATAAAACCTCCTTATATAATATAAATATTTATTATCATAATTATAATATATGTATAATTTCATTTTTAAATTAGTATTTAAATGTTTAAGAATAAATAAAAATAAAAAGGTAGAGAATTGCTCTCTACCTTCTAAATCTCTTTTTATTTTTTTTTATTTTTACAATTATAATATTTTTTATTTTCTTTTTCAATAGTTTCTTTTTTAATTTTATCAAATTCTGTTTTATACCAATATGATAATTCATTAATCTCTTTGTCTGACATATTATTTTTATTATTTTCTAAAATATATTCTTTAGTATCTTCAATAGAAATATCTACTAAATGAAAAGGATATAGTATAGTTCTATGAAATATTGGTGTTTCATATATAATACCAATATTAAATAAAGAATTTAATATATCTTTTTTTATCTTATCCATAATTTTCACCAAATATTATTTATAAATATCAGATTTTTTCATATCTTTATCTTTTAAAACTTTAGTTCTATTTTTAAATTCATCATTAAAATATTTATTTTCAACTTTTTTAATATGTTCTGTAGGTATATTATTTTTAGTTATCTTTTTATATTGTTTAATTGCTTTATTAGAATTAGATAATTTATGATAATTTCTAAGTCCTCTTTTTAATGCTTTTTCTGAAGTTTTATTGGCTGCATATCTATCTGCTTCATATTCTATAGCATTATAATGAGGTTCGTCCTTTTCATATTTTTTAGCTATTTCTAAACTTTTATCTCTTTGTTGTTTTTCATAAGCATTAGAAGTTCCAGATTTATTATAATTATCAATTCCTTTATTTTTATAGTATAGATGTTTTATTATTGGATCATATTTTATATTTTTATCTTTAAGCTCATTATCTATAACAGTTTTAAATACTTTTTCAGTTCTATTCTTTTTATCTACAGTTTTATTATTTGAATTTATATTGTGTAAATTTTGATGTCCTATTTCATGATTTAATAAAGCATCTTTTCTTTCACCTTTATTAGATCCTTTAAGTTTAAAAAATTTATCATCTAAATATATAGTAGATTTTTCACTTTCAGAATTAGCAGATAAATTTCTTAATACTTTTTCATTATTATAATTTATAATTTTATCTTTTTTCATATCTATTCTATATGTTTTACCATCTTTAGTAATAGTACCAGTATCTGCTCCTGGTTTATCAGGATTAAAATTATATTTCTTTTTAAATGATTCTCTAGAATATTGTTCTTGAGTTTTCTTTTCTAATAATAATTGATTAAAATTATTTAAAGATGATTCAAATAAATAAAATAACATAATAATAAGATCCTTTCTTTAAGAAATTATATTTGATTTTTTATATATTTGTTTAATTAAATAGAGTAGGAGATAATAATCTCCTACTCAAATTTTATTTATATAATTATCCAACAGCTTTAGGACCTTCATCATTATCATCTATATTTACTTCAGTAAAATCATTATCCTCTTTCTGTAGCTCTTCTTCAGCTTTATTATAGAGAATAGGACTACTAGTTAATACGTCTTCTTTATTCTCTTTACCAGCTTTAGTTAATCCAAGTAATCCCATTGCATTTCTAATAAGCTTAGCAGTATATACAATAATACCAGAAGTAATAGCAGTCTGAGGTTCAAATCCTAAACTACTTAAATCAATAATAGTACATACATAAGCAACAATAATTAAACTTACACATGCAGTAATAGTTTTAACAATGCCTTTTATTAATACTTTAATATCAAAAGGCTCACCATTAACTAAACAATTATTAGCAATACCAGTAAGAATGTAACCAACCACTACAGCATATAATACTGCAATTAATTTAGTCAATTCAACAAAATGTGGATTAATACCCATGATATATTATCTCCTTTCTATAAAATTAAGTCTTTTTACTTATAACTCCAAAATTTATAGCATCATAATCTAATTTTACCATAAACTCAGCAGGAATATTAAATGATTTAAATTTCTCATTTACATCTTCTTTTAAATCACTTACATCATCATGAAAAACTTCTGATCCTTCTTCTTTAAAATCAGGATATCCAGAATATACATCACCTTCTACTAATCTTAAATAAGAACTTCCTTTTCTAGATTTATATCTATCTAAAGCAGATGATCTTTCACCTTCATCATTAAATTCTTCATTATCATATAAATCTATATAATCACAACATTTCTTAATTCTGGGATATTTATTAATACAAGATTTAATAATATCTCTACATCTACGTATTTCAGAATTAGATAAATGTTTGATAGTTTTAGAGGGTCTTTCTATATCATCATCTTCTAGATACTGAGAAGTATTATATTTAGAAGCTTCTGATAAAATATATTTATTAGCACAGTTAAAGAAAGTTATAGTAGAATAAATATTAGAATCTACTTGAGCATATAAAGCAACTCTACAGTCTCTAGTAGTATCATTAATAATATATCTAGCATTAGTAATAATCTTTCTTATATCTTCTTCATAATCTTTCTTATTATTTACTTTTCCTATTGAACAAGAAGCAACTAAATTATTATCATCTTTCTTTTTAAAAGAAATCTTATCTTGTCTAATAGGATAAAGTGTAAAGAAAGCATTATTAGAATTAGATAAAATCTTTTGTAATTTTCTAAATACATCTGCAGCTCTATCTACAATTTTAGGATCATATTTCTGTTTAGATTCTTGTAAATAATCAAGAGTAAATATAGCCATATTATTTACCTCAAAATATTAATCTTCAAAACCAATATCACCATAATAAATAGAATTATAGTGTTTATAATAAGGATTTCTTTTAGCAATCTCTCGTTTTGCATTATTATCTACAACATCACTGAACCATCTCCATTTAGATTTAAATGGAGATCTAACTCCAGCAGTTATCCAATCGATACATAATATTTTAAAATTATTTTCTGGATATTTATTATCAGTAGTAAGATGATAAAAATCATTCATTACTTTTCCTGTAATTATATACATATTTAAATTATTAGAAGTACAATTATTTCGTTCTCTAAACCATTTTTCTATTATATCACAATTATTATCTTTAATAATAATTCCTTCAGCAGTTAATGCCTCATTATGATATAACTTATCAAAAATATTCTTATCAGATAATTTTACATTAATTACATTTGCTTTTTTATTTTCATTTATTTTATCAGATTCTTTATTATATTTAGTATCTTCTTTTTTCTTTTTATTAAAGAAGTCTTTAATATAACCCTCATTAAATATAGCCATATTATTCACCTATTTTAATAATAAATTGTGCTTTTTTCTTTTTCTTTAAATTTCCATTTGGGAATTTTTCTTTCTCAATTATATGATCATGATTATAATATTCTTGTACTTTCTTTTCAAGAATTTCATCACTCTTCATTTTACTAAGCATTACTCTATTATAATTAGCATTAGTAATTTCTACTATTTTATCATTTACATATTTTCTATCTACATAAATAGCTAAATAGAAATAAGAATCTGGTATTCCATCTGGTAATATAATTCTTCTCTTTTCCCAATCCATTACAATAGGAACTCTACCAGATCCATGTACTAATAAATCATTAGTGTATACAGCAATCTCTACAAATACATCTGGACTAACAAAATTATTTAAACTATCTTGAATTAAATCATCTAAAGATGTTCCTACTTTAATATCTACTGGAGCTACAAAGAGTTCTTTTATATCTATATATTTAACTACTACTTCTTCTTTTTCTGCCATATAATTAGAATGTCCATATAAAGGCCATCCCTTATAATTTTCTTCTGGTATATCAAAAAGTTTCATAGAATATATAGTAATACCTTCATTAGGTTCAGTATATATTTCGTGTTTCCAGTTACCTTCATTATAGAAAGCAAAAGTTCTTGGTGCAGGAAATCTTACAGCAATTTGAAATTCTATAGTATAATCTGTAGTATCCATTCCAGTCTGCTGACCATCATCTACATCTAAAGGATTTTGGAAATCTAAATGTACAGGAAGATTTCTCATTCTTAAAAACCATTCATAATGTTGATTAATTAATCTAAGTTTATATAATATAGGCATTTGAGAATGAGCATTTAAAAAACGAGTAAAATTCCATGGGTCTAAAATTTGTCCATCTGTATCTATAGCAAATCCAGCAGCTTCTGCTACTTTAGTCATAAGTTTTCTATCTAAATGGAAATCACAATCTATATCATTTGTTTCAGTACAACCTAATCTAAATACTTTTCTTATTCTATTATAAAGATCTAACTGTTCTGGTCTTGTATTTACTCTGAATTTAAAATTATAATTAATCAGCATAGCTTCAAGATCCATTCCAATATAAAGTCCTCTCTTAGGACATTTAAAGAATGATCTTTGCCAAGCAGAAGTACGAAGATATTTATTAGTAGATAACCAGTTCCAATCTAGGTTATTATCATTAAAATCATATTGTAAATTATAAGCAATACTAACTGCAGGATTTTCTCTAACTGGATATTCTCCTTTATTAAATCTACGAAAATCATCTATAATATTCTTACCAGAAACATGAATAGATTCAAAAAAGTCTTTAGGAAATCTTTCTAATACATAAGAATAGATAAATTCTGTAGCAACAGATAAAGATTGTATATATGATGGAACAAATAAATCGCATTTTAATGTAGGTCTAAATCGATCTACATTAATGATTTCTAATACTTGATTATCTGATAAAATTTGTTTACCTTTCAGAGGTGCTTTCACGATATACCTCCTTTATATTAATTATTAAGAAGTTTAAAATATGTCATTAGGGATTTCTCCCTAATAACATATTTAAGCATAACTATTCCATTTACATTTTTTACAAAAATATCTATATTTTGGTGGAATACTTGTCAATATTACACTATCATCTCTATATATTTTATCACCACATACTGGACAATTAATATCAGTTAATGTTTCTTTATATTCATAATTAGATTTAGAACTTGATCCTAATTTAAGGTTTTTAAATTCATCCCATTCCATTTTATTTTCTCCTTATTATAATATATTGTATAAATATATTTTATCAAATATTATAAAAGAGTTTTTTAGATAATTAAACCCAATAGGAATAACCTATTGGGTTTAGTATATTATAAAAATAATATTAATTATAAAAGATCATTAAGTTTAGACAAATATTATCTAATTTTTGATTTTATTTTTATTATTTATTTAATCTATTTTTAATTTTATCTTTTATATAATTATCATCATTATCCGGAAGAGAATTTATATCTACAACTTTTCCTTTATTAGATAATTCTTTAGCTTTAGATTTAACTGCATTTTTAAATGCATTATTTAATTCCTTATTATCTATCATTTTTTTTTTCAGATTCATCAAGAACAGAAAGAATATATTCTGCTGCTTCTCTGAGTTTCTTTTGAGCATCTAAATAAGTTCCAGGCCTTCTATCATTAGTATTAGTAGTATCTTTAGATTTACTACCAAAATCTCTTTTAAATCTCTTTTTACCTTCTGCATAGCTAGTTCTTTGATTCTTTTGAAAATAGTTTACAGTTTTTCCACTTTTTTCATCTTCTTTTTTCTTTTTATATACATTAGATATATAATCATTTCCGTAATCATCAATGTATTTTAAATTCTTATCAGCAAGCTCGTTTCTTTCTCTTCTAGCTTTATCGGCTTTTTCATTAGCAGCATCTGTTCCTATATTTCTAAATGCTTCTTCTCTATTTTTTAATTTTTTATCTTTATCAGCAATCATTTTTGCATATTTATTATGAGCACCACCATGCTCATTCAAATACTCACCTAAACTACTATCATTAACACTAAAAATAGCCATAATATATTTACTCCCCTTTTTATATATTATATAATAAAATTATAATAATGATTTCATAAATTTATTTAAATTATTTGTTTCACCTTTTTATTTAATAAAATAAGATTATAAGAATTTATATTATATAGAAGTATTCAAAAAAAAAAATAAAATAGTTTTTTAATAAATTATTTCTATAAGAGATTAATCTCTTATAGAAATATAATTAATATTTAATTTTAGAAATACCTATATCTTCAAATCTTGGAATTAAATATTAATGCTCGGCAAGAGATTCGAACTCTTACTCCTTCCGGAAGCGGAGCTTAAATCCGCTGTGTCTGCCAATTCCACCAGCCGAGCATAATCTCCGATATGGAAGTCGAATCCATATAAGCTGAATTAAAAGTTCAGTGCTCTACCATTAAGCTAATCGGAGAGAAGCACCCCCTAGTGGTAACGATCCACTTCCACTGGCTTCAAGGGCCATAGTACTACCTTTATACTAAGGGGGCAAAAAATAATACTGGCAATACTTTTATATATTGCCAGCAGATTTTTTATACTTCTACATCTAAGCAATCTAAGAAGCTACTGCCTCTTCCGGTTTTAGTAGATGGGCCTCTCCCATTCTTCTATACCCTACTAAGATAGCTAGTACTCCTTGATTCTTAGCCAAGCCTATAACTACGATCTAGTAGCTTAGTTGCTCTCGAAGTTTTCCAGGGACTTCTCACATCCCAACTCTATCTATGCCTAGGATGAAACCTTTATTAACATTAACCTGGCAAATCAAGAGAGGGTATATCTACCAAAGATTACACAGTCTTTGTTTATACCCTTGAGGAGTTTTACATTATATACTGATCAAACTCATAAAATCTCAGTATATTCTGCTTGCAACTTCTTTTAAACCCTATTATGAGTTGTACTTTCTCATATGTTTTGCAGAAACAAGGTAATAGTAATTGGCCAGATTACCATTAGAAGTTACTAAATTCTATTATAAACTTTGACATCTATAATAGAAAAACATAATAAGCATGACATGTCTGCCATTAACTCCATATCCAGTCTTCATGTATAGGTATATGGGTCCCAACCTTACTATACTCTAGATAGTAAGATATAGTTTAATAAAAATTCACAGGAGGAGATTTTATTAAACTATCAACACTAAGATCTGCCTTTTTACGCTCATCAGCAACCTATATTGATAGGAAGGTATTACCAGATCACTCCTTAAATAAATATTAATATTTATTTTCGTTCTTTAGTAGGTTTACTCATATTAATATTAATTATAACATCTTTTATATTATATTTTTTACACCATTTTCTTATTGAGTTTTGAGATACATTATATAATCTTGCTATTCTAGATTTATTAAAATCATTTTCCACAAAATTATTTATTAATTTTTCTTTTTCTGGAATATCATAATTAAAATTTTTATTTGATTTAATATAACATTCTCTGCACATAGATGATAAATTATTCATATAATTTTTATTACATACTGGACAAATTACTTTTACACCACGTTTATTATTTTCCGTTTTTACTGTTATAGTTTTTCTTTCTGTTATATATGTTCCATCATTTAATTGTATTAATTTTGCTCCATCATGAAAAGATGTATGATATGATCCATTTTTAAATACAATTAGATTATTAGGATTATTATTCTTTTTATTTTCATCAATATGATGAACAACTTCATTATCTTTTAAATATCTTCCAATCTTCTTTTCTGCTATTAAAATATGTTCACCTATTCTTTGTCTTTTTCCATTATTTTTATATTTTGGATGATCTTTTGGACAAGAAACTCTTTTATATTCTGACATATTTATTATCCTTTTTAATTACAAAAAATAATAGGGTATGATGTAATCGAAACATCAAAATGCAGGATTTAAGGTCCTGTGTTTTACTGCTTGACTACCATGAGTAGATAGAGTGGAGCATCCAGAATTTGAATCTGGGACCGATCGGTTATGAGCCGACTGCTCTGACCAACTGAGCTAATGCTCCAAAATTAATATACTGCATGATGCATCCACCATGACTAACTCATGATCCGAATTTCAGATAGTCTTATCATGCTCAGTTCACACTGTATCCTGCAGTGATTATCCGAAGATTCTATCCTAGATTGGCCTTTTATATTTATAGGGACCTCCTCTATAAATACTATGCATGTCTGCACCATGATAATGGAAGTATTGCCCAATCACTCTTTCACTAAATAATGGGTTATGTCGTATTAACCCAAACGCCTGGCCCTCCAGGTTAGCTATATAAAATATTTTTATATGCTAGGCATCGGAGTGGTGGGCTTCGCTCCCACGGCCTCTTGATCCCAGATCAAGCGTTCTACTGAGCTGAACTACACCCCGTATTGTATTATGTATTTTTATCTATATATAATATTAGTTGATCAGTCTATTATTATATATAAAAACATCTAGTACCATAATAAATACTAGATACCACTCTTCAATAGGTTACTCAAGTGGTGGACAATTTAATACTTATTAGAGTTTTAATAAATATTAAATCTTTGCCCAGATATATTTTTTCCATCATTATATTAGGAAATTACAAAATATATCAAAACTCATTTCCTAAAGCTCTTTGCATCACAGCTTTATAACAAGGCTTATTATTTTATAATAAATAATAAATTGGTTAGCCAGAGCTATTGCTTATAACCAAAACCTTTATTACTATCCTACTTCATATTTCGGAAATAACTCTGTGATACTAATAGTCTTGACAGTAATCGAAACTACCTATACATAAAATATATGTATAATATCCAATAAGACCTTTTTATCTTTTACTTTACTACTCCTGCAACTTTGTATTTATTAGTTACAGGAGTAGTAAATTATTATTTTATACCCACCCTTTAAATGTTATTATTTATAATTAAATGACTTAATTATATTCATTCCCCACTGAAGATTATTCTCCTTAATCCGAGCAGTGGTTACCCATACTGCCAGATTAAGTCCATCATTATCTATAATGTGATCTAATACAGTAGGATAGATCTTCCAAATATCTTCCCTTTTCTTAATCACAATTATAATGCTTTCATCCTTCTGGTTATCTGTACTACTTGTATTTCTCATTTTGGCAGCTTCCATGATATAAAAGTTGTCAATATTAGTCTCAGAGAAATCTTCATAAGTACAATTAAACAGAAGAATGTCTCCATTAAGACTTTTCTGTGAAAGAATTCTATCAAATCCTTTCACATATGCTCCAGTTTCTTCTGCCTGTCCCACAATATACTGGGGAACATACCCTCCAGTTGCAGAGTTATAATGCATTGCAACTAGATTAACCCCCATCTCTGTACACACCTTCATCACAGCAGCAAAAGCACACTGCATTCCAGTAATATACAATTTTAAAACTTTGATCCTTTTATCATTACTATCAGGATCAAAATCGAAATTTGCTTTCAGAAAATCCTGAGCAATTCTTTCCTGCTCAGGATAGTTAAACATCAAATCCTGAGATAATGCTTCAGGATAAATGAATCTTCCAACAGGCATATTATGCCTATCTGCTACCAATCCTGCTTCTACAGTTACTGAATTATTTTTAGAAGCAAGATTGAAAGAGAATTTATCAAAACCGAAAATTCTCTGCAGATTAGTGAACTTAGAAGGATCAAGTACAAAATCATCTAATCTAAGTCTACTTCTTTCAATGGATTTATCATACTTTAAAATGATTTTAATTGCTTCTACAATCTGACTATTACTAATAATCCCATCCTCATTTTCATAAAGGATAGATGTCTCCTGAGCATATGGAATGATTTCTTTATTTGTCTCATCAAAGAAATCAATTAACTGCAGCTTATTATTTGAGAAAGATACTAAATAATATCTTCCTCTCAGATCATTGATTTTCCTCATATCATTTTTTGAGTTAATATAAAGATCAGGTCCAAGATCACTAATATCCCTATTTTTCGATAGTGCCCAGATAATATTCTTTTTATTTATCAATTCTTTTTCATATACTGGGATGTCAGTGACAAACTTAACTACTGCATAAATTTCAGCATTTTCTGCAGTAGTATTTGTAGTTACAATAGAAGTATTTGATTTGGGAATGATAGGCTGCCGTTTCTTATTATCTCTATTCCTCTTAGTTGTAATCTTACCCTTTCTTTTCATTCCCTCACCCTCTTTCGTTTTTGCTTTCTTAAGAATATTTCCTACTGTACCAGTACAGACATCATAAATGTCTGCAAGTTTCTGCTGAGAATATTTACCACTTTTATAATCTCTAATAAGGTTCTTTTTTTCTTCTGCTGTTAAAAAATGCTTCTTTGCTGTAATAGCTTTTTCTCTTACTTTATCGAGTTGTAATCTTTTTCTTTCATTAAGATCTTTTTCTTTTTCTTCTTTTGCATCCTCCAGTTCTGGAACAGGTATAGCTTCTGTCAAAACTGGCATCGCTACTGTCTGAATAGATGTCTCAGTTGCAACTGGAACTGGTTCTTTCTTATAAAAATTAGAATCAGTTCTCTGTTTAATTTTTACAACTAATCCGGCATCTATACCAAGTTCATTAGCAATCTCTCTCATAGCTCGGTTTGACACTCCTTTCATAACCAGTTTCTCCTGTATAATCGGTTTTAATCGATCTAACTCAGATTTTTTCATTGGGTGTTTAGATACTTTTTTCATATTATCTCCTTTCTTAAAAATATTATGTCTGAGTTCATGATTATAATATTTATTTGAAAAATATAATTTTTATTTTAGTTTGTAGTAGAATGTGTATTATATTTTGATAAATAAAGGGAAGAGTAAATACTCTTCCCTTTATTTTATTAATCTTTCTTTTTATCTTTAATCTCAGAATATTTCTCTTGTTTTTTCTTTTTATTTCTATCATTAAACTTTTCTACAGCTTTTTTTGCATCTTCTAATTTATCTATTACAGCTTTTCTATCAGAAAATTCTTTGTCTACTTTATTTGCTGCTTTATTAATCATATTTTCTAAAGTTTCAATAGCTCCCTCTTTAACATTAGATTCAGTTTCTTCTTTATTATTACTTTCATCTTTACCTTCAGCTTCAGGATAATCAGAAGTTTTACCAATATTGACTTTTAATCCATATCTTCTGCATCCTCTGATAAGCTTCATAGCCCAATCACTTTTAACTTCTACTCCTAAATTATCTCCACCAAGAATATTCTTACTTACACAATCACTAGGAAATACTACATGAAATTCAGCATTTTCTAATTCTGGATTAGATACAAGATATTCATTAAGAATACTATTAGCAGCTTCATCAAAAGGTTTATTTGTGGCTTCACAGAAAGTAAAGAATTCAAAAGCTTCAATATAAAGAGCAGGCTGTTCTCCTCTTAAAGCAACAATTTTAAGATTAGCAGGATTAGAAGCATTAATTTTCATAGCTTCAAATACTGTATCAGGAACAGGCACATCTTTATTAGTTTCTGAGTAATTTGCAGATTCTTGTACACATTTTTTAACTATATCAGTCTGATAAATAGTCTTAGCTTCTAAGATATCGAATGCATTCATATTAGGAGATCTCCTTTATACAGTATAAAAGTAAATAATTAACGTTAATTATTAAAAAGTTGAATTAAGTATTATATCAATAAGAAGCAATATAAATATATCTTAAAAAGGAGAGATGGTTAATGAAAAATTATACTAATGAAGATATTGCAAGAGATGTTAAAAAAGGGTTAGTCTTTACAAGATCTCAAGTACTTGATATTATAATATTTTTAGGATATCATGGGGTCGATACAGATCCTACTAAAGATGTATTAAACTGGTGCAATGATGGATTTGATATAAAAGAAGATAAAAATATGTTTGATCTCTTTAAGGATTGTAAACAAATTTTTAAGGAGATTAAAGATGCCAAATCTGTTTTAAAAGATGAAAATAAAGAGAAGGATTAACTCCTTCTCTTTATTTTTTATTTAATTAATCCCATTCTATATCTATAATTATTATAAATAATATCAGATAATTTTATCTGTACAGGATTTTTAGAATTCTTAATAATAGTATTATATACTTTCTTTAAGAATTTATAATTTAATATATCAGAATATCTGTGGCAACAATATATATCTAATATTTGTGTTACTCGTCCTGTACGTTTATAATCCCAAATGTCATATAAACCATGTAATATTGTATCTATAAAATCTCTTGTATCATAATGAATAGCTTCTCTATTTTTAATCTTATTATCCCAATAATCTATAAGAGTTTTAGGGCTATAATTCTTTCCATTATAGGCTCTATTAGCTCCAATAAGATCACATATACATTCTATAGCATCATCTAAAGGCATTCTTGTCATATAACATCCTTCATCAAATCTATCAGCAAAATGTACCCAATGATGAGAATTGTATCCTTTATGATGAAACCAAGCTTTAGCATAACCAAGTTCTTGTCTTTGTACATCTATTGGAGATATACCGGGTTTTACATATCTTATATTAGGAATAAATTCAGCAGGAGAGAATTTGCTTAAGTCATGTTTAATACCTCTCCAATATAAACCGCATTTAAAACAATATTTTCCTACCCAATATTTATGTATTAATATAGTCTTAATATGTAATAAAATTTTTTCAAGTGTTATATTATATTCATTTTTATTTTCTTCTTTTTTCATTTTATTTTCCTTTATAATATAATAACTATTTTGTTATACCAGCAGATGAAGAAGTTACTCCTTCTGCTACATTACTATTTGTACTAATATCTCCAGTAACTGTACCAGTAGTAGTTTCAGCACTTGCAACTTTACTAGATCTAGCATTAACTTTAGCTTGAATAGTAGATACAAAATCTGCACATTTTTTTAAAGTTATAGTCATTTGACATTTTAAATTAGTTCCAGTAAGCAAATATATTTCAGTTTTTTCTACTAAATAATATAATCCACAATAAGAAGGATTGTCATGATAATAGCTTAGCATATATTGTTTATTAGGGGTAAATACTTTACTATTCATATCTGCTTTTGTAATAGTTAAAGTATTAGCATTTTCTGATACTATTGTAGCTGCATTATTAGCAGCATTAGGATCAGTACTGTTTATAATAACAGCAGCATTAGTATTACCTGTAATATTAGTAATAGCAGATGTATCTATAATAGAAACATCTGTAGCTTCTCCACCTTGAGAAGTATCTACAGAAGTAATAATACTATTTAAATCACTAGTTACTCTATCAGTATTTACTTTAGCATCATTAGCATTTACATAAATTATGTAAGCATTCTGAGCTTCATCTTCCACCATACCAGAAGAGAGAGATTGATACTGAGTTAAATCTTCTACATCAAATGCTATATATCTAAAATCATTATCTTTCATATCTATATAAGATCCATCATTAGATCTTAAATAAGTTTTATCAAAATCTATATAATAAATATAATTACCAGAATAGAAAGAATATTTAGAATTTACATAATTTATGAATTGTCCAACAGAAGTAACAGCAGGACAAGTAAAAGTTTCTATATCTGTATTATTTGTAAAGGGTTGAATAATAATATTCATATTAGATGTAGCAGATTGAATTAATGAAAGAGTATTAGTATTTTTATATACTCCTTCAAAACTTCTTTGATTTTTGGATATTATATCAGACTTAATTAATCCAATAGTACAAGTTTTATATGCAATATTACCATTAGCTTCTGCTACTTCATCAAGAGCTTTATATGCATTAGGATCATCTGTCATATAATAATCAAATTCTCCATTTACTACATGCTTAGCAATAGATGAAGTAGAACCTGAATCCCTTATACGAGATAAAGTAAGTATAATTTTTCCTACTCCTTGCTGAGGAACCATTTTATTATAAAGAGAAGGAGTTAAATTTACTTTGAGATAAATAACAGGCATTATTTTATTTTTATAATCATGAGAAATTAATATATATTTTACAGTTTCTTTAATAATATCTGTAGATTTACCATCTTTATCATTAAAATGCAATTCACAATCATAAAGAAAAGTAGAAACAAAAGATTTACCCAATTAAGTATCCTCCTTCGGATATTATAAAGGAGTTTTTTAGATAATTTATTTTTAAACATGCTAATAATATAGGTATCTAATCAACTAGTTTATTATTTAGCGAGGTATTTATATGTCATTTATAAAAACTGTGGATGTAAGTTCATATCAATCTAGTATAGATTGGAAAAAAGTAAAAGCTGCTGGAATAGATTATGCTATTTTAAGAATAGCTACAAGAACTTCTGTAGATTCTGAATTTGAATATAATTATAGAGAAGCTAGAGCTGCTAATATTAAAGTAGGTGTATATAAATTCTGTTATGCTGATACAATAGAAAAAGCTATTATGGAAGCTAGATCTTTAGTGCTTAATGTATTAGGAATTAAATTATTAGACCTTCCAATATTTTATGATTTAGAATGGGAAAAGCAAGAATCTATGTCTAAAAAAGAATTAACAGATATAGCTGAAGCTTTTTTAAAAACTATTGAGCAAGGAAGTAATTATATACCTGCAATTTATACTGGAGCTCATTGGTATAATGCTAATAAATTTGATTTAAATAGATTAGGTAAATATGATTTCTGGATTGCTAAGTATGGTAAAGATACAGGAATATATGATGAATCTATTAAACCTAATATTGATATGGTAGGATGGCAATATACATCAAAAGGTAAAGTAGATGGTATCAGAGGTAATGTTGATATGTCTATCTTTTATAAAGATTATGGCGTATTAGCTCACTCTACAGGTTGGTATCAAGAAAAAGATGGGACTTGGAGATTTTATTTATCTCCAAATAAATTTGTTTCTAATGATTGGTATAAAGATAATGATAAATGGTATTGGTTTGACCAATCTGGTACTATGGTAACTAATACATGGTATATGTATAAAGATAAATGGTATTATCTTGGTGCAGATGGAGCTATGCTTACAGGATTACAAAATATAGATGGTAAATATTATTTCTTAAATCCTGAAGGAGATATGGCTACAGAACCTATTGTATTAACTCCTGATGATAATGGAGCTTTACACTATCCTGGAATGATATTATAATATAAAACCCAAGAGAGTTAAATAACTCTCTTGGGTATATTTTATGCTGTTCCTTTCCAACCACACTTTTTGCATATATATCTTCTTTGTGGAGGATTACTTGCTAAAATCATACTATTATCTACGAATATATATTGTTTACATACAGGACATTTAATATCTGTAATACTAAGTTTATCTTGAATATAAAATGAATTTCTTCTTTGATCTACAAATTCTTCCCATTCCATATCATTCTTCCTTGATAAGTTCTATATTATTCTTAATCATCTCTTGTGTATTTTCATAAGCTTCTCTTAAATCATCATTGGTAATATCAATATGATATACATCTCCACTTCTTGCATATCCAGCACAAATACAATCACAAAGATATTCAATAATATCAATTAAATTTATATCATCAGGAATTCTAGTATTTAAATGATGTCTCTCTTCTGTAGTGTGATATTTATACCAATCAGAATCTTTAAAACTAGTTCCTTGTTCTTTTGCTAATGTAAATTGAGTAAAGAATTCTCTAGCTCTAGAAATCTTTGTCCAATCATGATCTTTTCCTCTTTGAATAATTTCATTAGCAATAGATTCCATAGTTCTTTTTACATCATCTCTATGAGAAGCAGTATCTTCCATAAATTCATCAAAAGATATTTTTCTATCTTTATCTGCTGTTCTTGAATCTGCATTTTTAGATGGTTTAATAAGTACTTTTTCCATGTAATAAAATTCCTCCTACTATAATAAAATCCAGTAGGTAGTAAACCTACCTACTGAATATAATAATCATTCCTCTGCTAGGAGTACTAACAGAGGCGGCAACATGAGTATCAGAAGAAGAACCCTAAGAGAGAAACATGATCTTGAATCATGAATAAGGAGAAAACAAAGGTAGTTAGCACACCTAAGAGGATAATCTTCATCTGATTATAAATGTGTTGTATATAATTTAAAAGTTAATATTTTTAATTAAGAAATATAAAAATGAAGTTAATGTAATAATAATTTTTCAGGGGGATATAAAAAATGAGTAAAAAAGAAAAGAGACTTGTTGATCGGATTTTTCAGATTTCTTTAGGTATTATTTTACTTGCATTTGGTACTTGGGTAACTGTAACAGATTCAGTTCATGACAATACCCATATGCTATTATTAGCACCAATAATTACAGTTCTTTGGTTCTGTCCAAAAGTCTGCAAAGATGTAAGTATTTGCAGGCTCATAGAAGTATTTTTAGAAGATTGGAGGGAAAATTGGAAATGAAAAAAAGAAAAAGGGTTCAGCTATGTATAGGTAATTTTACAAAAGAGGGTTCACAGATTTTTGTGAATCCAAATATGCTTTCCAGAAAAGATCTTGAATGGATCAAAAACAAGGATCATAAAGATCCTGATATAGAAAAAATAAAGGCTAGAGATTAATCTCTAGCCTTTATTATATTTTTATTTTTCATAAATTTAACCTATCTAAATCAATTGGTATTTTATCAAAATATTTAGATACTATTTCTTTTAAACTTACATTATCTTCTAAGTCTATTAATCTTAACCTCTTAAATTCTGGCTTTTCCATTAATAAGACAAATGTAGATTGATAATGTGTATTGATAGCTTTAAATTTCATATCAAGCTCATTTCTATTACAAGGTATATCCATAGCTTCTAAAACGGTATTCATAGAAGCTTGAGAATATAATTCTCCTTCATTTAGAAATTTATTTTTTACAGCTTGATCAATTATCTTTAAAGCTTTTGGGATACTTATTTTAGTATCACCAAATATAGATCTCTCTGGTAATCTTACTAATGTAAGAATATTTGGAAGAAAACAAGGATGAATATTATACTCAGGATTTTTTCCTTTTCTATATTCTACACATAATCTTCTGATTAAATTATTCTTATCAGATATATATGATAGATCACCATCATCTTTAGTTTTATTAGGTCTTAATACTCTTACATTATGCTCTGATACTAATTGAAGCATTAATATATCTTTACTTATTACTAAATTTTCTATGCCATTTTGTTCTGCTTTAGTGTAATTTATTATATAATCTACCATAGCAGATACTTCATTATTACCAATATCAAAGAAATACACTTTAGGTATATATTGAGTAATAAGTTTTAAGATAAATAAATTGTTATTTATCAATTCAGTTATATCAGGTTTCTTAATATAAGAATTAATAAATTTAGAATTATATCCTTTAACAAAAGTATCATTTATTGCAGGACAGTTTAGTCCATATATAAGATATATATTAGTAGATACTCCTAAATATTTAAAGAATGATCTATAATGACCACACATATTTATTATAGTAGCAGCTATTTCATATATATGCTTATATTTGTATGACCAAGCATCTATAGAATATAAAGGTTTTAATACAGAATTTAAATCTATAAATAAATTTAATTCTGTAGCTTGAGAACCAAAATAAGTTTCTTCAATAATTTTAGAAAGTCGATTATACTTTACAAATGATCCAGCTATCATTTGTTCTATAGTGAATTCAGCCATTTTTCTCTTCCATATGAAAATCTATTACTTCTAATAATTTATCAGATGCTGCTTTAATTTCTTTATATGATTCACTATCATCATCTGACATAAATCCTAAAGAAGCCATTTTATCTAAAATTCTAATATATTTAGAAGTCTCTTTTTTATATTCTTTTAATAAATCTTTTACATCATCAAGCATATTAATTACTCACTTTTATTATCATTATTTTCTTTGATTTTAATAAAATCAAGTTGCATAAGAACATCTACAAGTTCAATAATTCTATTTTCTAATCTATCCATTTTCTTTTCTACTTCTTTAATTTCATTCTGAAGTTTTAAGATTTCAGATTCAGTATTTTTATTGATTTTTCCATTTAATAATTTATCAATTTCTTCTTTTAAATTTAATATCAATTCTTCTCTCATATTATTTTATAATATCCCTTAAATCAAATGTACCATCATCAATATTATCAGTATGAATTCCATAAGAAGCTTCTACAGCATCTTTGAAATCTTGTCTATTTTTAATAATATCAATAACATTTTCAGTTTTACCAAATCCTTCTTCAAGAAGAATATGAGTTAATTCAGTAGGACCTTCTTCAGAAAGAAAACTTACACCTTTAAGCATTCTTTCTTTTCCATCTGAATCTGTAGTATATTTCCTTAGATCATATTTAATTTCATTAGGTTCACATTCTTCATCTTCACCTTTCCAAGCAATCTGAGCAAATCGAATAAATTGATTACCTCTTTCTTCTACAATTCTATTAATACCTCTAAAAGAATATTTAAATTCTCCATTCTTTTTAAAAGCCATTTTTATTTCCTCCTATTATATAGATAATATTATTTTTTATATTTATATTATCTATATTGTAAAAAATAAATAGAGATCAGGAGATTATTTCACTCCTGATCTCTATTAAATTTACTTGATTAATTTTATTTATTAACCAAGCCTCTCAGTATTGATATTGGGCATTCCATCATAATCAGGAATATATGCCATACCAAGCTGCTTAGCAGCATGATTGAGGTTATTATTATTAAGCCTCATGATGATCAGATTCCAGTTAGTAGGTTTCTGATACTGATTAACAGCTCCAATAGAACCATTTGGAGTAATCTGATAGAAATACTTTCCACCATCTTCAGACTTAGCTCCATAGATCATACGAAGAAGCTCAAAGATATCAAGCTTAAATACTTCAACGAAAGTACCGTTATTTGTTACTACAGAACGATAAACCTGATTCCACTTTTCAGGACCATCCTCAAGCTTAATAATCTGATCATTAATCTTATTCTTGATAATAAAATCTTCAAGAATAGACTTACCATTATCAGTAATGTCTACTTTAACTCCAACAGTTGCAGAAGTCATTGCAACTCTCTGAACTCTTGTAAGCACACTACTAGAAGAAATCTCAGACATCGGAATGAATGCTGTAATAGCATTATCAGAATACTGACTCTTATCAAGAATCTTGAAATACAGTCTCGGAACAACCATATAGGAGAAGTTATTCTGCATATAGATCACTTCAAGCTTGCAGCCATAATAATCTTTGAATACTCCACCGAAAATTGTGTTGATAATCCTTCCAAGATCATCAGTGTTTGTAATAACTACATCTGCTACAGCATTAAAATCAGTATGGGCATCCATGCTAATCTTAAGCCTTTCTACAACTTTCTCATCATTTCCTGTGTTTGTTGTTACATTCTGTTCCATATGGAAACCTCCTTAAAATAAATTTGTTTACAAGCATCTTGCAAGATGTATAATTATAAGGATAAATTTCTTTACCCTTATCATTATTATAATATATTCTTAATTTTAATTTTAGCACCTTAAAATTCAGGCTTTTTAATATCATAAGCTTTTACACAGTTCAGTAATCTTTCCTGTAATTGTATAGTTCTTTCTTCTGTTAATTTATACAGAGAATATACATCTACTTCATTAGAAAATTCTGTATAAGGCACTATAAATAATTCAGTTTCTTTATCTGTACTATCTTTAGTAGATATTAATAAATACTTCATCTTAATTCCACTAAGATTAATCTCATAGGAGAATCTTAATGGTACAGCTTTATTAATTCTAATTCCACCATATAAAGTAATTAAAATTAACTTTTCTTCATCATTTAAAGGTTTATTGTCTTCTAATTCAAAATCAACAATTGTAATTCCCATTTTATTTAATAAGTCTTCCATAAAACCAGACTCAATTAAAAATTTTCTAAAAGAATTACAATATCCATCTACGCAAATATTTTCACCTTCATATTTTTCTTTTACAAAATCTATTCTAGTATTACTAAGAAAATAAACTCTTTGATCAAATAATTCTTTTAATATAGATTCTGTATTTTCATTTCCTAATAATAAATCAAGATCAAATGAAGAATCTGTTTTATATACATGACATAATCTGGAATCTTCTACAGATTCATTAGCAATAAAATCAGATAAAGCATATCCAGTTGGTAATGTATCTAAGCTAACAGACAATCCTACAGTATCTATCTCTCCAGCCATTTCAGCAAAGATATTATTTATACCTTGTCTAGCTACAATATAAGGCTGATTAATATCAGGTACTTTAGTTGTTTTATTATTTGGAAAATAGATTACTAAAATATCTTTAATAGATCTAATATCATTTTTAATAGATACTATATTAGATAAAGATACAATCCCTTCTGATTTTAAAGCATCATAATCAATTTTAAATTGATTATATTCATCTTGATTTAATACTTTACAATCTAATTCATCTCTGTAGAAATGATAAGATTTATCATCTATAGGAAATATTACATATTCTTTATCATCATCTTTATTTATTATATTTGCTACTCTATATAATTCAAATTTATCTTCTTCAGAATTATATTTAGAATAAATCTTTCCTAATTCTGTACTGATATTATTCATTATAATATCCTTTCATATTTACTTCTTGCACAATAATAGGATGTAAATTATTAGCTACTTCATATTCAACACATGTCAATATTGCATTTACTGAAACAGAAATCAAGTCTTTAGAACCAGAAAATTGAGAACTATATTTTTTAATTATCTTCTCTACTTCTTCAAGTTTAATATATTTTGAATTCTTAATCTCCATATTCTCTCCTTTTGATTTATCATTTTGTTTATAATGTAATAAATTAATACCAGAAGAGATTTAATCTCTTCTGGTATACGTATATCATAATTATAATATATTCTTAATTCCATTTTTAATATTCTTCATGAACAGACAATTCAACATAACAACCTTCTGTATGTGCATTTACGAGAAAGTTTCTACCATATATGCTTTTACGATTGTGGAGGGTATTATTGATAAAATTAATCAAATTATTTAACTCTTCTTCACTACTAAATGTAGCTTGAATTCTAAGAGTTTGTCTAGCATTATCAGTAATACCATGCACATTAGCAGCTGTTGTATCACCTACAATCTCATATACAGCCATAGTATGGTCAAAGAAGTTTACGATATCATCTATTGATGAAGTAAATCCTCGGTATGTCTGTCCAATGAATTCTAATCTATCCATCAGATGTATACCTCTTCCTTTACATACCATTCTCTAATGCTCTTCCTAATGCAGCAGCACCTTTTTGTTCTTGAGTCATTTTACTTTCTGCTTCTTTCTCTTTCCAATAAGCATAGTAAAGAGTCTGAACTTCATAAAATGGCAAAAAATCAATATCATGCATACTAGCTGCACCTTTAAAGCGTTGAGAAATTATGATCTTTCTGTAGGTGTAGTCGCTAACTCCACCAATCGCTGTTGCATAAAAAGCAGCTGTCTAGGAGCTAACGGGACAGCAGCAATTTCAGCTCCACACTTAGGACACTTACCAGCAGGAATCTCATACTCTACCATTCTAGTCTCTGTTGCTTTCGTAAGCATAGAATTAATAAGAGCAATTAATACAGAAAATTCCTTACTATCAAGATCTTTAAGAATCTTAGCATAAGTAGCAATTTTAGACTTAAAGGTCTTACCATAGTTTCCTACATAAGCTTTCCAGCCAATTGGCTCAAAACTCATAGTTTCATGATTAATCTTATAGATATAATCAATATATTGAATAATAGAAATAATAGTATTATACTTTTCCATAAATGGTCTATCAACAGAATTAAGTTCATAGACCATTGTAAAGATAGAAGGAATCTTAAGACCAATAGCAAAATCTTCATTAATAACATTTACTACAGATTCATACTTAGCCGTATTATCTGAAGTAAGATTCATAGCCATGATCTCATTAAATTTAGCTTTAATAGTATCATTAGGATATTTGACAATCTTATCAATATCAATATTATCAGTAAGATACTGATGCTGACATTTCTGCTCTCTACAAGCCATAGGAAGATAATTAGAACCCTTCATAGAAGCCAAATAAAGAGCAGCAAAAATAGATTCAATATCAAGGAATGGAATAGTCTTAGCCCAGTTCTCTATAGTAGCAGGCTTAAATTCATTAGCATCATGCTCATACATAATCTTGAGCTGCTGCTGAGTAATACCTATACTATTTTCATTAGAAGAGTCATCATAATCAAATAAGAGAGCAATCTCAGGACCCTTAAGAGCAGATGCAATAAATGGTCTTTCAGAATACATCATAGGCCATTTAGCAGTTCTTTTAACTACTTCTGTAGTTCTATTTCTAATAGCATCTTTAATAGGAATAATCTTAGTAGAAATAGTAAACTGAGTAGCATCTAACTTCTTACCAGTATTGATGATCTTCTTAAGAATTTCATTTTTAAGATTCTTCTCTCCAGCAACTCTGATCTTTTCAATCTCCTCACTAGATAATGCTACAGCATCTTCTTCAGTTTGAGCAGAATCTTCTGTACTATTTACATCATCAAAATCTTCTTCATCAATTTCAAAGTCAGAAGAAGATGAATTAGATATAGTATTCTTAGTAGTCTCAGTATCATATTCAATACTAGAAGATACAGAAATTGCTCTATCCATTAAAGTATTTCTAATCTCTTCATCAGTCTTATCAATAATATTGGCACTCTTAGTAGGTTCTTTCTCTTTTATGGACTCTACTTCAACTGCTTTTTCTTCTTCTCCAAAAGGAGTTTCTTTAGAATCAATAGGAGTAAATGCCTCTTCTTCTGCTATAGACTCAGATTCTTCTTTTTCATCATTAAAGATTTCATCTTCACTGAAATCATCTTCATATTCTCCATCATTAAAGAGACCATCATTGTCATTTATAGTAGATGCAGGAGTAGGTTCTTTTGCCTGTTCAAATTCTTTAGCATAAGGATTAGAAAAAGTATCTTCTTCAAATCCAAAAGGATTAGCTGATACTGTAACTGTAGTTTTAATATTATCAGAATGACCAGTTTGATCTGAATTAAGTTCTGCTTCAAGATCTTTTTCTACATCATCATCTTCATATACTACAGGCTCACTGTAAGAGAATTCTTCTTTCTCTTTAGATTTATTAATTTCTTCTTCTTTTTCTTTTTGAGAAACTTCGGTAGGCATGTAATCAACTTCACCTTCAATTTTTTCAAGACCATTATCTATCTTTTCTCTATTAGTCTTATCAGCTTCTTCGGCATATTTAACAAAGTCACGAAATTCTTGCTGCTTTCTTCTAACAGTAGCATCTAACTGTGACATTGCATTTTCCTGAATAGTAGTTCTAAAATCTGCCTCTTTCCTGACCTCCTTCCTAATGAAATCATTAGGATTGACTTGTTTGACATCGGAAGGTCTTTCAACAGTTCTTCTAGGTCTTTTTCGAAGGTTAGGATCTATTCTAATTCCTCCTGTAGTTTCATTAGATTGATTTGATTCTACTCCTGTAAGACCATTAGTAGTATCAATATTGATATTACTAGTAGGCTGAGGTCTCCTAACAGCATTAAGGCTTACTGTTTGAGTAGGAGGTGCTTTAGTAATATCAGTTCTATTAAGATCATTAACATTATTCATTATTTATTTCCTCCTGGGGAATATAATTAATTTTATTTTAAAAGATCTGATAACTCTATTGGTGTATCACTATCTTCTGTATCATAAATATAATCAGTATCATTAGCAGTTATAATAATTTTTAGATAATGAGAAGGTTTAATTTCCATATATACAGTAGTCTTTACAGTAAAATCCTGAGAAAGATAAGTATCAATTTGCTCTTGTACTCTATCTTGAAGCATATTCATATTATCTTCTGTAATGAATCTATATTTAGGACCTAAACCAACTCCCATACCAGGATGTAAAGGATTCTGTCCTGGTTGTAGCAATAAGAGTCTTAATAATAAAAGCCCATAAGCATCAGATCCTTTTACAGAATCTGGTACCATAAATTCATTAGTAGTTAATAAATATTCTTTCATAAGGATAACCCTCCTTAAGATTATAATATAGTATAACATGTTAAGAATTACTTTAATGATGAGTTTAAAAATTAGAATATTTATAAACGTATAATAATTATATAAAGATATTAATAATATATTTTATAAAGAAGGAGAATTAATTATGAAGAAAATTTTAGTTACCCATGATGGTGTATTCCATGCAGATGAGGTAATGGCTACGGCTGTTTTGCTAAATTTATATGGGGAAGACAATGTAGCAATTGTCAGAACCAGTGTCAATAAAATAGATAAATATATAAATGATGAAAATGCCATTATCTATGATATTGGCAATGGCAAATATAATCATCATAATCAGACTATTAAGAGGAATAATGGAATTCCTTATTCCTCAATTGGATTAATCTGGAAAGATTTTGGAAAAGATCTTATAAACAAGAGAGCTATTCTGATGGGTATCAATGATCTTAATATTGTTAATAGAGTCTTTAATGTCATTGATACTATTCTTATTCAAGGGATTGATGCTAATGATAATGGCTACAAATCTCCTGATGTGAAAGGAAGTATAAATTACTTCACCATTAGTAATATGGTGTTTACATTTAACACTATCTCTTATGATGGTGGAGTAAAAAATGTACTTAAGCAGGAGTTAAACTTTAAAAAGGCTGTAGATATTTGTAGCCAAATTTTAATTGCTCTCATTAGGAAATATATCGATGGAGCAAATAGTGAAGCTATACTACAGGAACTAATCAGAACGAGAAAAAATAAACACATTTTGGTTCTGGATAAGTTCATTCCATGGATCGGATATGTAACAAAAAATACAGATGATATCTGGTATGTAATTTTCCCGTCTACTAGGGAAGAGGATGAATGGAATATGCAGGCTGTCCCTGCAAATACAAATACCAGAGAATTAAGACATCCAGTTCCCCAGGTTTGGTGGGGGAAAGACACTAAGTCTGAAGTTACCCTTGCTGAAGTAACTAGTGTAGAAGAGGCAACTTTTTGTTATAAAGATAATGGCTTCTTAACAGCAGCCAAAGGTCTTGATGCTATACTTAAATTGGCAAATATGGCTGTCGAGGAAAAATCAAATATAAATGAATTAAAATAAATAAAATAAAGAGGGAGAATTAATCTCCCTCTTTATTTTTTATATATTTAATAAATAATTCATCTATAATTTCAAATATATCATTAACATCAAAAAATTCTCTATCAAATGTATTTTTATCATTATAAACTAATAAATTAGCAATTTCTCTTAATGAGTATCTAGTAGCTTTACTATTTATTGTTCTTACTAATTCGTTTCTAAATTCAGTTATTTCTGTACTATTATCTATTTTTTCATCTTGTTCAGATTTAATTCTAATAATATCATCATCATTTGGCATTTCTATATTATTATTCATATTTATATATATTCCTTTCTATATATAATATTATTTGCTAGTTTAATCAGTAATATTAGAAAAACATCCCAATAATCTATTATAAGAGGAGTCTCTAATAAATGAAAGATGTAGTCTTAATAGAAGCTGCTAGCAAGTCTACTTATCAGAGAAAGTATAAGTGTCCTTATTGTGAACAGAAATTTGAAAGGAATAAACTTCATATTCATATTCAGAATAAACATGAAGAACAAATTCCTGAAGGATATACTGCTCTTAGAGTAGCCTTTAATACTATAAATAATAAAACCGAAGGTCATTGTATAATGTGTGGTAAAGTATCTGACTGGAATGAAGATAAAGGAAGATATGAAAGATTATGCAATGATCCTAAATGCCATGAAGCATATAAGAAAATGGCAGCAGAAAGAAATAAAAATAAATATGGTGTAGAAAGATTACAAAGTGATCCTAGATATGCAGAAGAAGTGCAAAGAAAAGCTATGCAAGGAAGAAGGATTGCTGGTAAATATAAATTCATTGATGGTGGTGAAATAGAATATTTAGGAGCTTATGAAAGAAGATTATTAGAATTCATGGATAAAGTTATGAATTGCAAATCTGAAGATATATTAGCTCCTGGACCTAGTATGAATTATATGTATCAGGGAAAAGAGCATTTATATATTCCCGATTTTTATTATATACCATATAATCTTATTATTGAAATTAAAGATGGTGGAGATAATCCTAATGCAAATCCTGCTATGAGAGGATATAAAACTGAAAGACAGGAAGCTAAAGAAGCTGCTGTAAAAGCAAGTGGTAAATATAATTATATTAGACAGACTAATAATGATTTTTCTCAATTAATGAGTATTATGGCTGTTCTTAAATATAATTTACAAAATGAAGTATATGATCCTGTAATGAGAATTAATGAATTTACTTTATTAGAATCTCAAGATAAATCTACTCTTGATAAAAATTTTAAAAAGAAAACTGGTATTGAGTTTGATATTATAGATATTAGAGATCCTAAAGTAAAAGGAAATATAGATGAATTAAAAGGAAAGTATAAAGATTATTTTAAAGGTTTTGCTGCTTTTGAAAAAAATACTGATAATTTTGCTGGATTTATTAGAATTTGGCCTAATTGGGTAATGAATCATTGGCATGGTAATCTTATATCTCCTATAGAAGTTAAAGCTAAATATAGAGGATATGGATTAGGCAAATTATTAGTGGAGAAAGCAATAAAAGAATATAATGCCAATTTATTATTCGTATCGAAAGATAATGAGATTGCTATAAATATGTATAAAAATCTCGGATTTAAAATATCTGATACAATGAAATATAAAAAATATGATCAATATATTATGAGTAGAGAAGGTGCAAGAAAAGTCACTAATGAATCTTCTCTATTAGAAAATGTAATATTCAATAGAAAAGATATTTATTGGAATAAAGATAAATTTAATTCTGGAGAAATTAATCTTTGTTTTATTACTGGTCATTCTGGCTCTGGTAAATCTACAATGGGTAGAAATTTATCTGGAGAAAAAGTAGATTATTATGAACTTGATGATTTAGTAGCAAATTATAATTTTTCTGATGAAAATCTTAAAGAATATGGAGATTTAATTTATTCCTTCTTTAAAGGACCTGGTAAATCTTATAGATTCACTTCTAGAAAAGAATTTGAATCTCATAATTTTAATGATAGATATAAAGATTATGATATTAAAATTACTAAAGCTTTTATAGATTATTCTAAAACATATGCTAATTCTCATAAAGATAGAAAGCATATTATTGAAGGTGTAGAATTATTCTGGTGTATAAAACCTGAAGAATTAAAAGATTATGCAGTATGTATAAAAGGAACTTCTGCTCTTATATCTATGCATAGAGCAGCCAAAAGAGATCAAGATCCAGGAATATTAGGATATTTAGATCTTATATTTGATTTACGGAGACTCAAAGCTTATAGAATATATGAAAAAGATTTAAATAAATGGTATAATTATTATTCTAAATTAATGAATAAAAATGAGAGTGCTAATATGAATGAAGATATGTCTGGCACTATAGGAGCAGCATTAGCACCCACTGCTAATAATTCAAATATTATTAAGCCAATGCCTTTACCTACTCCTTATATAAGTGATCCAGAAAATTATTACGCAGTAGTATATCCAAAAGATCAAAAACTTTCTTATTCTATTACTAAAGATCCTCTTCAATATACCCTTTATTCTGTAGATCCACAAGAAAAAGGATTTTATAAAGTTTTTAAATCTGATAAAGGAAAGATTTCTAAAAATTATCTTACTTTTAAAATTAAAGATAAACGAAAAGCTAAAGAATTATATGAAAATCTTGTTCAGCTTTATAATAGAAATCTTACTTTTATGGATCATGGATTGACATCAGATGTTAATGAAAATTATATTTATTCTTATCTAACAAATGGAAATAATATTATTTCTCCTGATCAGATTTTATTTGATACAAGATTTGAATTAGTTAGAAGTTTTGAAGAATCTATTAATTATGAAAGTACTAATCTTTATAATTATCTTCTTCATGGTTCTTCTACAGAAAATAAATTAAATACCTTATCTGAACAAGTAAAAGAATTGGAGGAGATAATTTATGAATGATCATATGTATATGGTATTACCTCCAGATATTGATAATTTAGAAGATTTAGAATATTGGAAATCTAAATTTGATTCAATGACATATTACCAGAGAAAAGTATCTAATGATATTTCCATTGATAATTTTGGCTCTGATAATATTACAAGATATAATAAACTTAAGACTGCTCTATTAGATAAAATAGATCCTAATAAAAATTTAGGAGATATAACACCTGAAGATGTTAGAATATCTTTAGAAGATATATTAAAAGATTTGAATGAATCTTCTTCTGATATAGAAACTTTAGTAGTAAATGATATAGAAGATAAAATTATTAAAGTGAAAAAAGCTGAATCTGAAGGATTAGTTATTATGATAGATACAGAATCTGGCTTTTTTGAAGATTATTCAGAAGAGGCAATTGCTAAACTTAAAGAAAAATGGAATAAATTTCAATCATTATCTTATGATAAGAGACAATTATCTAATGATACTGCTAGAGATATTTTAGGATTTGATAATTATGCTCTTTATGATATAATTTTAAATAAACATATTAAAAGAATAGAAAATGATATTGAACCTACTCCTTCAGATGATAATCCTGAAGAAGATCTTGATATCTTAGATAAAGCTAGGCCATATTATACTCCTTATGAATTGGCTTCTGATTTTAAATCTACAGATCCAATTAAAGAAGCAGGTGGGCCATATAAATGGTCTAGAATGTTAGAAACTCTCTATGTAAAACTTAACTCTACTTCAAATAGAGAAAAAAGATCTGCTATTAAAGAATCTATTTATAATCTTGGATGGAATCCAGAAATTCCTTTCTCTTTAGAAGCTGCTAATAAAACTTATATAAGATATCCAAAATTTGAATCAACAAGGTTTTTTGATTTAAGAGAATCTTATATAAAAGAAGCTAGCAAACCTGCTATAGAAGAAATTCCTAATAATGCTACTTATGAGAATCTCAAAGATAAAATTGTTCCAGTATTTGTAGTATTAGTATCTGGTAATTCTCCTGCTGGATCTGCTATAAAATGGTTTACAGATTCTAAATGGTCACATGCATCTATGGGATTTGATTCATCATTAAATATTTTATATTCATTTAATCTTTATCAAGATGGATATAATTTAGTAAATGGTTTTTCTATAGAAGGAAAAGAGTTATATTTAAGACAAAATAGAGATGTAAGGATTAAAGTATATTCTTTATTTGTTACTCCTAAACAAAAAAGTATGATGCTTGATACTATAATATGGTATATAGAAAATCAAAATAAAACAAAATATAATTTTGGAAATATTTTTGATATCGCTATTAGAAATCATAAATATAGTGAAGATAAAGATAAAATGATTTGTAGTCAATTTGTATATTCTATTTTAAAATTGGCTAATTTTAAAATAAAGACTACAAAAGGAGATAAAGAAGTAACCCCTGCAGATATAGATAAATTAAGTAATGATGATAGATTTTATTGTATGTATGAAGGTAGATTAATTGATTATAAAAGTAAAGTAGTAGATAATATGATTAAGAAAATTATTGTTACTTTACCATTAGAACAATATGAAGATATAGAAGAAAATACATTTGATAAATTATATAATAAAGCTATGATATTATTAAATTAAAAAAAATAGTGGAGCAGAATAATCTGCTCCACTATTATATTTTTTAAGTTGCAGTAGACTGCTGATTATTTTGCTGTGCTTGCTGCTGGTTATTATTTTGTTGATTTTGATTCTGCTGTTGTTGATTATTATTCTCATTATTAGCTTTAGGCTTTTTATAAGCAGCTTTATAAAGACCCATATATTGTTTATAAGCAGCTAAAGCAGAAGTCATCTTAGCAGATAATGCAAATGTCATAAATTTGAAATATCTATTAATTCTTGCATTTGCTTCTTTAACACCAGCTCCTGCTCCACCTTGACTATTTTGAGCATCATCAGCTCCAATATTATACTGAGCTTCATTTAAATTAATAATTCTTTCAGCAGTAACTAAACCAAAATGTTCAGCAAGATTAAATCTAAAATCAGAATCATATGTAGATTCATTTTTCTCAGGAGTAGCATTTTGCTGCATTCTTTGAGCTCTATAATCAGCTTTAGCATCTTCTACTTTATCTGCAGTAGCTTGTTTATTTTGAGAAGCTTGTTTATATGATTCATTAATAAATTTTCTATCTTCTCTAATATTACCGAATGTTGCACCGTTAAAACCATTTCTTACAATCTCATCAATAAATTTAAAAGTTTGTTCTCTTTTAAATCCGGCTTGAGCAATAGGGGTAGGTTTATCTTTAGGGATCATATTAGTATAAAATACTTTTGTCATCTTTTGGGAAAAAGTATCATTTTCTCCAAATCTTTGATCATTAGGAATTGCATCAAATTTCTTGAGAATCTCATTTTGCATTCCTTCATCAGTATTTAAATACTCAGCATTATCATCATATTTAATAGTGTTAAGCCTTTTTTCAAATTGAGAGAAATCATAATTCTTCCAATCAGAGACAGTAGTAGAAGCAAATTCAAGAGTTCTAATCTTGCCTCTATTCCTATTCCAGAAATTGGTATCTCCTAATTTAATTAAATGCTCTTGTACAGCAGTTTTAAAACTTTCAAACATTGCATTGAATTTATCAACAAAATTAGGAGCTCCTGCTACTTTAGTATTAGTATTACCAATATTAGCAGTAGTAGTAACTGTAGTCTGAGTAGAATCTGCTTTAGCTGCATCGGTTCCAGAAGTAACATTAGGAGTAGCTGCACCTGTATCATCTTCAGTTAAATACTGAGTGAGTCTAGAATTAAATTCATTCTCTAACCAATACTCTTCTGTCATAATTAGAATAGATTCAAACTGTTCTCTAAGAATATCAGCTTCCAAAGTATCATCTAAAGGACTATAATTTTCAGAGATTTCATCCTCCATTCCAATTTGTTTAAGAATAAGATTATGAGCAAATCTCTTTACTTTGAAAGAATCTCCAGGAATACCAAAAATCTGATCAATCCTCTTCTGCTTATATCTAAGAAGATTCATATTAGCATTAACAACAATCTGAGTAGCATTAATAATTTTATTAATACTAGCAATAAGTCTATTAGTTATTTCATCATATCCAGATGCAGATTTAGTAGGTTTAATAGACTTAACTTCACTATCAGCTTTCTCTAGAGATTTAATAATTTCTTTATAATTTTTATCAATACTTTCAATATTTTTTATAATACTATCAGAAAGTTCTTTTCCTCTTGTAAGATTATCTAAAGCAAGAAGATAAAGATCAATAGTAAGTTTAGTAGCTTTAATATCATTTGCATTACCAAAAGCTTTAATAGCTACACTTTCTATTGATGCAGGAATATTAGTAATATCATATGAATATCTTCCAAACATTTTAGAAAGGATTTCTTCTTTCTGATCTTCTAATACATCAGCAAGAGATTCATTAGCTTCAATATCTTTTGCAATAGTACTAGGATCAACGTTACCGGTTGGACCATATCCATAATTATGAATATTTTTATATACAAAATTATCTAAGTTAGTTTTAACAAGATTAACTAATTTAGATCCAATAAGAGAAGAATCAGGAAAATCTTTATCCATTAATTCTTCAGTAGGCTTAATATCAGAGATAAGAAGAACAGTTTCTTCAGCAGGAGTTTCATATAAAGCTTTTCTGAGAAGTTTAATTCTTTCATTTTCTCTATATTTTTTCTCTACTAAATCAGGATCTTTTTTAGCAAATCTATCTTTGACCCTCTTATATAATTCTTTAAAAGCACCAATAATAACTCCAGCTATTTTCTTTAATCCTTCTACTATTTTTCTAATAATAGCAGAAAAAGTGGTAGCAATATTTTCAAAGAAAGATGCTTCAGTAATATATTCATTATTAATACTAATATTAGTTAATTCAATAGAAGCTTCTCTCATAACCTGATTAAATTGAGAGATCTGTTCTAATACATAAGTATTAGAATAAACATTATAATGAGAATCCATTTGTCTATATTTAGGAATCTTGAAATAAGAATTAGAACCCTCTTTAAGAAGGGTATAATTCAAGTTAAGTCCCATAATAATACTCCTTATATATATGATAATTAATATAAAGTTAAATCTGGTAGAGATTTCTCTCTACCAGACTTACATTATTTATCATTTAATATCTCATCGAATCTCTTATCAATAGCATTAAATAAAGCTTTATTATCAGTATCTTGTTCTCTTCTGTCTCCACCAAATCTTCTATAGAGTTCTTTATAATATGCTCTTATTATAGCTATATTATCTTCATCTTTAGGGAAGTTAATATAATCATCAATCAGTTTCTGCATATCATTAATTTGCTTCATTAATTCTAACTTAACTTTAGGATCTAATCCTTCTTTTGCTAATTCTCTCTTTAAATATTCAATACTTACTTTAATTCTTGCAAGATCGCTAGGATGTTCATCCATAAGATTAAGTATATATAAGAGAGCATTTGTAAGCATATAGTCAAATACTTTATATGCAATTATTACACTATTTCTACTTTGCTTAATATTAAGCTCTTTTACATAGTAATCCGTAATCTTCTGTAAAAATGAATGTAACTCTGTTCCATATCCATACATTACAGCAAAAGAATCAGCAAACTTTTCATTAGTATAAGCGAATCTTGTTCTTCTCATATTATCTTCCATTGATTCTCTAAAGAATTTAGAAGACATATATTTCATAACATTTTTAGCAGTATTAGTAATAGCATGAGGAATAGAAAAGATTCTATTTTTTACTTTAGTAAATACATTACTGAGTTGTCCTATTAAATCAAAAGATTTAATAGTATTATCCACATCTTGTTTTATAACATCAGAATTTATTTCTTTACCGGTTATAATATTATTATTGATTTTTCTATTAATATTAGATAAGACTTTAATAATTTTAAATACTAAACTATATACACAATTTTTATCCGTTACAGCTTCAAAGAAATTATGACCAATCTCATGTAATATACATGCAATAATTTCTTCATCTGTAAAATCACTGCAATTAATAAGACCTATATTTAAAGTACATATTCCAGTAACTAATCCACTAGATGAATCATGATAAAACCCTGTATTAGCAGAAGCTTTAAGAGAATTAATCATTCTCTTAAGTTCTTCTTTAGATTTAAATACAGTAGTTCCCCATGTATAAGCATTAATAGTTTGATTAGGAGAAATATTTAAAGCAAATGAAGAAAACCCAAATAATTTCTCAACTATTCTATTAAATTTTAATACATCTTTATCAGTATTCATTGATAAAGAAAATGGTTTTCCTTTAAATTTATTTCTAACAATAGTAAATTGATTCTGTAAAGGCTCTATAGGTTTTCTTCCTATATATAACTCATTAAGCTGTGTATATTCCATATATTAAGCTCCATATATAATAAATGTATTATTAATGAGTTTTACAAAAAAATAAAGAGGGAGAAATTCTCCCTCTTTATTTTTACCATTCTATACTTAAAATTAAATGATAAGAAGTTACTAATGCTATTATAAGAATAGTAATAAAATCAAAAATACTTCCTATCACTACAAAAGGTATAAAACCGGTACATTCGAATATAAATATTCCAACTGCTATTAATGTGATTATAGGAGATATAAATATCATTATAAACATCATTACATAAGCAAGTATTTTCATTTACATCCTCCTATATTCTAGTTACTATACCATATATAGCATTGAATATAACATTATTATTTGTTGACATACCTCTGTCTGATAAAAATTTTGTAAACCAGTCTGTCTTAATGAAAGACATATTTTGATAATATGAAATATTTCTGTAAGTACACCAATTCTTATAATTTTCATATAAAGTTCTTACATCTATTTGACTTCCAAAATTATAAGATATATGAGCATTTAAAAATTCTATTAAATTATATCTTAGTAATTCATCTTTATTCTTTTTACTTACATTAAATTTATTAGTTATAGTAGCATTAATACCAGAATTTCTATCAATAAAAATATCAATTGTAATATTATTATTTTTATCAATATCTACTCCAAATTCTTTTTCCATATTATTTATTATAGAATCAAATTTATATTTAGGTAATTCAGATAATTTTATTTCAACTTTCCTCATCTATATTATCTTCCTTTATATCTGTTACATATTTAAGAGTATCAGGATCTATTTTAGCATAGATATCACAATAACTATCATCAAAACAATCATCTATTCCATCAATATACCAAGGTTCTTTTTTATAATCCCAATAATGAATACCAGACCAATTTCTACTACCAAGTCTAGCATGAATATAAAGTATATCTTCTCTTCCTAAATATTTATTAAAAAGATTAAACTGTTCTTTAACTTCTAATTTTTTAATTTTTAAAACATATTTAAGATTCTTTCTGTGTTTACCATGAATATTTTCCCATTTAATTCTTTCATTTTTAAAATCATAAAATTTACGTACTTTCTTATCAGATTCAGAATTCCAGCTATGCACATTATAATTTATTGACCAAGCTGGTAAACTAGTAACTAAATCTTCAACAATATATCTATTAAGACCTTTTATTTCTTCATTAATATCAATAGGTTTATCTTCATATTTCATATACCGATAACCACGAAGTCTTGCTACATTAATATTATTAAGTTTTGCCAATTTAGATAAATTACCAATTTGTATATAAGCACCAAGATCCATTACAAAACCTCCTTTTTAATAATTAAATATTATTTCAATATTATAATATATAATTAAAATAAAAAATAAGAGGGAGAAATTTCTCCCTCTTAAAATTAATAAGATTTAAGTAGAGATTCTTTAAGCTTAAAAAGTTTATCAAAATTCTCTAAATCTTCTTGAGTATAAGTATCTCTACCACAACGAGCTAATGTATTAGCATTAATAAGTGTATCTCTCTGCATAGATACAGCAGAGTTAAAATAACCATCATTCCTAGATATATACATAACATTTCTAGGATTAAATTTCTCCCAAGCAAGCTTAATAAAAGTTTGATTTATAGGAAGAAGAATATTGAGAACGTCGCCGTCAAAGTCTGCAGCCAATAGCGGCAAAATCTGAAGCGGTAATGCCATGGTATAAGTCTCAGTAAAACCAATACAGAACATGCATAATATTGCGTTAAGTCATATAAAGTTGTTAGCTTTATACTGTTCTTTTATGAACTACTCTATTCTTTCAATAGAGACTAGACTATATCATCACCATGCTAAATATATTTAGTTTAGGTGCTGTGCACTTCGAGCTTACTTAAGCCCTACTCTCTTACATTCATCAGAGATAGTCGTTGAACCTTCTTTACATTATAAAGATTTGGCTGCTGATTATCCATTGTTAATAATCCTTAGCACTATATTATATAATAATATAGCTTTTATCTCAGCATAGATCATCTCTCTACTTATTTCTGCTTTCGCTCCTAATATATAGGCAAGAGAGCTTTAGGATTTTCCAGCAATTCACACAGTTTTCATTTAATATTTTCATATTAAATGGGACTAATATTATAATCCATATGAAATTGTCATTTATCTTATTTTTAGACTATATCTTTACCATATCTAATATTATTAGACTTAGGTACTATGCACTTCGAGTTATTTGCTAACTCTACTCCTCTTGGATAGTCGTTGAACCTTCTCTATATTTTTATATAGAGCTTGGCTGCTGATTAAGCATTGTACAAGAGTTAGGAATTATTTTTTATCCTTCTCTAATCCTCTAACTTATTTCTGATTTCTCTCCATATAGGCATAGAGGCATTAGCTACTTCCAGCAATTCACACAGTTTTCATTTAGGAGTTTCCCCCTAATGCCCCACAATTTAGGGTTCCTATTTATTAGTACTATTAAGCCGGGTAATCCCTTGGCTTTTTCATTATCTATTATGCTCTGTATTATACTACTTATTCTATCTACAGGTTCTATTGTAGATTTATACCATAATTGATGGGCTTCATTAGGACTCATATTATATAATCTACACAGTATATTTTTTATTCTCTGTTCAAGCATAATACTGAGTCCTATGACAGGTAATGTCACCTCATCAATTCTTAAATCAGGGTTCTGTACTATAACATTTCTACTACTAAAGTTATATCTTCCCCCTAATAAACATCTAAAGTCTCCTTTTTTACCACTTAATATTGTTTCCAGCTCTGTATATAATTCCATGAATTTCTTCTGTAAATTATATAATTGCTGATTCTTAATTTTTGGTTCTCTTTGTATCTTAGTTTGATTCTTATTTATAGTAGTAACTAATTTATTCATCATAGTATACATAGCATTAGTAGGTTCATATGTCATATTACCATCCTTAATATCAAATGGTCTTAATAACGTAGTAAATACTGGTATACTATGTGTAAATACTATATTTCTGTGTTCATAAATATCATCATAATTTTCTTTTTTAGTAGGTCTTTTTCGCAAATAAAAATCCATAATCTCATCAAATTTCTTTACAAATTCAACCATACCAATTCCAAAATAGGGTTCGTCCTTCATCTTAGTCTCAATAGCTTTACTAGATAAAGGAGTTACTATATCTGAAATATCAAGAATATTTTCTAATTTAGTTCTTTTTACTCCCTGTATAGTAATTCCTCTTCCTAAGAAAGTATCTATTTTCTTATAAAATGCAGGATGAATAATTACAAATGGATCTTTTAAGACCATCCAACCAAAATAACTAAAGTTATCATCTACATATTCACATAAATGACCACATCTAGGACAACGCAATCCAGCATTAATTCTTCCTCTTAATCCACCATCATCTGTACAATGACAACGATATCTATCAATAAAAGGATTAACATCTGCTAATGTTTGTCCAAATCTTCTAGAGAATAATCCATCTTCTGCTTTCAAATCTTTCTTAATATTTCTTCCAGAAGGAGCTACTTCAAATCCATTACCAGAATCAATATCAAGTTTTCGTTCAGCATCAAAATCAATATATTCTATATAAGATTCATATTCATATTCATCACTATGAGGATAAGTAAAAGATGTAGATACTATATCTTTATCATCATAATGAAGAAAATTATTTTTATTATGAGAATCCTGAAATAAAGATCCATATTTAATTTTTTCTAATGACATATTATCAATCTCCAGACATAGATTCTCTATCAATAGTACAATTTGCTGTTGCTGATGAATCAATAGAACTATTGAGCCATTCGGAAACAGCTTTATCTGCATCTTCTTTTTCTTTCTTTTTATTAGGAGAAGCATAAGGCTTATACTCATAATTATCAGGAAGAATTTCCCAATCATTACTTGCAATATTAGTAAAGGTATAAGCAGGATTCTCTGTTTCTCTAATATCAAGAATATTTCCATCAGCACAATACATCATAATTGTATTATTTTCCCAAATCCAATACCCTTTCCAAGTAGGACGTTTAATCTTCCGTCCATTCAATAATTCAAACCATACTTGTCTCCAAGAAAGACCAGTATTATTAGGTTTAGTCATATACACACTACCTCCTTTTAAATAATATTTTTATTAATGAATAGGCTCAACTTTAGAGTCTTCATCAATTTCATAAGGTGATTTATTATCATCTTTAATTTCTATAATGCCACTTTCTTTAGATAATTTATATTTCTTAGGAATATTAGATTCTTTAACAATAGGTTTTTTAATATTATTAGAAATCTTTTTAATATAATTATCAATAAAATTAGATAAATTAAATTGATTCATATATGAATCCTCCAAATATATTATCAATTTTATAATATATATCTAAAGTTAATTTTACCTAATATAATTTAAAATATCATTATACCAATCTTCAATAAGAGAATTAAGATTCTCTTGATCAGCAGAAAGATTACGATACTTGGGAGAAGAACCTAAGACCATAATAGAATTAATCATATCAGCTTTATCATCAATAGAAGATTCGTATTGAGTAAATTTTGTATGAGTAGTACCAAACATTTTACGAGAAGCAACAGAAGAAGTAGAATCATGGTATTTATCAGAAAGATAAATTATATGAGAAATACCAGTCTGAATAACCATTTTAGCACATTCATTACAAGGAAAAAGAGTAACATAAAGAGTAGCATTTTTAAGATCTCTAATATCTCCTCTATAATTAAGAATAGCATTAGCTTCTGCATGAGTAGAGTATAAATATTTATTATTAGAAGAATTAATATCTCTATCTGCCCAGTCATAAGAAGGATCATCATCAGAAATGCCATTAGGAAAACCATTATAACCTACAGAAAGAATTCTATCATCTTCAGATACAATAACTGCACCTACTTGAGTATTAGGATCTTTAGAACGTTTAGCAATAATTCTAGCAATAAGCATATAAACTTCATTTTTTGAAATTACATTATGTCTCTTATTAGCCATTATAATCTCCTTAATATATAAATATAATTTTAGCTTTATAATAAAAAGTGAAAAGAGAGATAAAAAATAAAAATATATCAGTAGAGGAAATCCTCTACTGATATAAATAAAAAATATATTATATTCTAAAGTTTCTTTCATTAAGAACAAGTGTAGTACCACTAAGAGTACCATAACATCCAACATTAGTACCATAAGTAGTATTAGTATCTGTATTGTACTTAGTACCAGCCTGCCAGCCATTACCGCATAATACATAACCAGATGTAGCTTGAGCAGCAGTAGGAGCAGGTACTAATCCAGCAGAACCCGATTTAAAGTTGGCATAAGTAGTATTAGTATCAGTATTATACTTAGTACCAGCTTGCCAACCAGCTCCAGTTAATACGTAACCAGTAGTAGCCCAGTTAGTACTACCAGACTTAGCAGCAGGTACTAAACCGTTAGCTGCAGAAGTAAAAGTATTATAAGTAGTATCAGTATTATACTTAGTACCAGCCTGCCAACCTGCACCAGTTAATACATAACCAGTAGTAACTAAACTAGTTGTACCAGATTTAGCAGCAGGAGCTAATCCTGCAGCTGCAGAACTAAAATTGGCATATGTAGAACCTGCTATTCCCCATGTACCATTACCTAATAAACATTTAGTTGCTTCACCATTTAACTTAGGTAAAAAACCAGGTGCTGCAGTAGTAGCATTATTATGTGTGTGATTAGCATCTGCTTTATTAGATACAGAAGTTATTAATTCAGATAACTGATCATTCATATTCTTGACTAATAGAGATGATGGTACATGATTATTATCTGCTATCTGTGTTGTAGATATTAATGGTGTACCATCAGCAGCATCTAATGTAGATGTATCATGTGTATGATTCTTATCTGCTTTATTCTCTGCTAAATTATTAATAGCATCACTAATAGATGTACCTATATCTCCTACATCTAAATTACCTATTTTAGAATATAAATATCTTATATTCTTAAACATAGAAGAGAGTTTAGTAAATATAGAACCATTAGTTTCTGATGACGCTAAAGCAGTTACTGTAGTCCAACTAGTAGCAGATTGATCATCTGTATCATTACTTACACCAGTAAATATAGAATCAGCAGATTGAAGTATATCATATGTAGTATTACCAATCTGTATTTTATCTACTTGAGCCATACAATATACCTCCTTTCTTATACTCTAAAGTTTCTAGTATTAAGAACAAGTGTAGTACCACTAAGAGTACCATAACATCCAACATTAGTACCGTATGTAGTATTAGTATCAGTATTATACTTAGTACCAGCAGCCCACCCTGCACCTGTTAATACATATGCAGAAGTAGCAATATTAGTAGATCCAGACTTAGCAGCAGGAACAAGACCAGCAGCAGCTGATGTAAAGTTAGCATATGTAGTATTAGTATTAGGGTTAGCAGGCATTTTAACTGTTAATGCTACTCCACCTACAGTACCAACAGTAGATTGAGTATTCCAAGCTAATGTGGGTCCAGTATTGGAAAAACTATATGTAGTATTAGTATCAGTATTATACTTAGTACCAGCCTGCCAACCTGCACCTGTTAATACATAACCTGTAGTAGCTTGGGTTGCAGTAGGAGCAGGTACTAAACCAGCAGATCCAGAACCGAAATTAGCATAAGTAGTATTATTATCAGGTGGTGTAGTCCATCCTCCATTACCATTAAGATATTGTGTAGCAGTACCAGATAATGTAGGAGCTAAACCAGGAGCAGCAGTAGATACATTAGCATATGTAGAACCTGCTGTACCCCATGTACCATCACCTAATAAACATGTATCAGAATTACCATTTAATGCAGGCATAAATCCTGCAGCAGCAGTAGTTGCTGCCGTATGTGTATGATCAGTATCTGATTTGCCAGATTCTAATGCTGCTAATGCAGCAGATACTGTATCACCAGCAGAAGAGAAATCACTAGTACCTAATTTAGAATATAAAAATCTTATATTCTTAAACATAGAAGATATCTTACTGAATATACTACTATTAGTTTCTCCTGATGCTAATACTGCTACATCGGTCCAACTAGTAGGAGATGCATTATCATTACTTGTAGCAGTAAATGTAGCATCTGGTGATTGACTTATATCATATGTAGTATCAGATACATTTACTTTATTAATTTGTGCCATATAAAGAGTCTCCTTTATATATAATAAAAATGATATAAATTAATATTTTATAGATGTTAAAATTTCGATTGATTGCAATTCTACTCTAAAATATTTATATGCACCAACACCAGGGCAACCAGTAACATTAGGATATTGAGCTATTCCTAAATATGCAGTACCTTGAAAACGAGATACTTTATCAATCGTTTGTGTATGAGTAACTATAACATTACTTCCTTGAGGTCTACTACCTGTAGTCGATTGAGTTTGTCCACACCAATCAAGTGCATTATAATACCACTCTGCTTGCCATGGATGAAGCCATCCACTACAGTTTGCCCATTTATAGCCATTACTGCTATTGCTAGTAAAAGCACTTGTATTTGAATCTTTATTCATATATATACCCATACCACTACTAGATGCTGCAGAAAAATACATATCAGAATCTAGTACCATACTAGCATTATATACTATCCATCTTGCAACAATTCTTACTTGTTTTATCTGATTCCATTGTGCTGCTGTTAAAGCTGTTTTACTTACAAAAGTAACACGGTTAGAACCAGTATATGCCAAACTTGTTTTATTTCCAGTAAATGCTGTTCCTGTTGTTAATGTACTATCCCCACCAAAATTTGGAAAGTAATATAATCCACTAGCAATAGGCGCTACAAATGTACCGCTATTTACATCAAATCCATTATTAGTAGGAAATACTACAGTATTACCCCATTTTACTACTGTACAATTAGTATTACCCCATTTAACAATAGTAACTTCAGTATTGCCCCATTTTAGCATATATAATATAGCATAATACTGGTAAGCGTCATAGAAATATTATGAAAATTCTATCGAAGTTATTGTAGCAGTTATTGTAGAAGAAATATTTGATCCTTTAGATATTGTAAATCGTGCAATTATTTGAAAATTATAATCTGCAGATGTATAACCAGAAATGGATTTTGTTGTACCACTATCACCACTATAAAAACTAATTGAATTACTAGATGAATAACAATCAATACGAGAAAAATAAAATCTGGTATCAGCTGTATCTTTTGTACAAGAAAAAGTTAATTTTAAATTATTATATTTTGTAAAATCTGCTTTATTTATAGCTGTAAAAACTATATTTGCCCAATAACCACTACTTCTTACAGTAACATATCCGGAATTTGTTAAAGTTCCAGATGTTATAGTTTTTTGATAATAATCGGTACTATTATATACGATTTTTGAAGTCATTCCCCCAATTAAAGGAGGAGAAAATTCACTACCAGCATATCCCCCGGTAGGAAATACTACTGTATTTCCCCATTTAACTTGAGTACATACTGTATTACCCCATTTAACAACAGTAACATATGTACTACCCCATTTTATTGCCATATATTATATATAGCATAATACTAGTAAGCGTCATAGAAAAAATATAATATTATTAAGAAAAAATAATTGATTTTATAGTTATATTGCATTCTACATATCCATAAGCATTATTTCTAACATAACATTCAAAATTGCAATATGTTGTATTAGTA